>Ga0193752_1000027_pt1 | contig 254069 bp, 269 predicted proteins | sample H1c1metaG_FD_144924 | JGI IMG/M metagenome (GOLD analysis project Ga0193752, IMG submission 144924) | Soil microbial communities from a riparian zone of the East river system, Colorado, United States - H1c1 | ecosystem: Environmental > Terrestrial > Soil > Riparian zone | place: USA: East... | reverse complement strand
TTGCGAAACCAGGCCAAACGGATACGAGCTCCGTATACCTGGAGCTGTTTTCCGGTCATAGATCTTGTTCTCACTTTCACTCCTTCTAGTTTAGGGTGATGTGTCCAAGATGTATGGTGGGTGGATACAGGTAGGTTTACTGATATTGACTTTTATCTATCATTTATGTTATAATATGTACTACTTTGAGGGGATTATGTCTCTTTCCAAAGTACTTTAATAGCTCTCTGTTATTGACCCCTTTTGGGGTCGTGGTGAGCAGTAAGTACACGAAGATATGTCGTGTTTTTATTGTTTACCACGACCTTTGTCCGCCCTGGACCGATCAAAAGGAGTTACCCATGCGTTTCCCGTTCCTGCTCTGTTTCAAGTTCCTCTATGGTGTCCGCCTGAAGAAGACCAGCATCCGCCTTGCGCGGCTCCTGGAGCGCTTCTGCAGCACCCCGCTGGAGGACAGCAAGCTGTACGACGACATCTGGGAGTTCGTCGCGTACCACCAGAAAGACTTCACGTCGTTCTGCCAGGATGGCGGCGGCTGCTCCTTCCCGATTCTGTCCGACACGGACAGGTTCCACCGGCTCTGCCGTGCAAGCCAGGCTGCCGAGGACGCCCTCGACGCCGAGATGGACCAAGCCGAGATGGAGTTGCTCTGTCATAGCTGCTGGGACAAGCCCGCGGTCAAGGACCGACTCTGCCAGATCTGCTGGGACAACCAGTACCTGTGTCGCGCAGGGTGCGGCAAGCCAGAATCCGAGTGCGATGGCAACTGCCACACCGCCACACTGTGCAAGTCGCTCCACTGTTCCCGATATGCGGCCGAGGACGGCTACTGCATGCCCTGCTGGGAGGACAGCATTCTCTGCTCTGACTGTCGCCGAGAACTCGAAGTCTGCACCTGCGACATCGAGGACAACTACCCCGACGGCTACGACACCCGTGACGAGTACGTCGACAGCCATGACGAGACCGACTCCTGGACCGAAGCACGCTGCGGCGGTGACAGGCCAGGCCTCATGGTCGACGACGAATACGACGACGGCTACTACGACCCGGACGAGGACATCTGTCCCGGCATCTGCGGCCAGCCGGCCTACGCCTGCACTTGTGCAGAGACCGCGTCCCTACGGGAGCACAACGCCAATCCGAACACACGTGGTTCGACCTGGGTGGCCTGAGGCCATAACAGAGAGCTGCCAGGTGGCGGGAAAAAGGAAGAGCTCACGCTCGCCCCCATTCCCCCACCTGGACAGTTCCCAAGCACAGAAAGTTTTTTCTGTTTTTAGGAGCTGTTTCACTTTTGGGCGTAGGTGTCACCCGCAAGCTGGCCAGCCTGATGAATCTATAAAATCTCCACCCCTGTTGCTAATCTTGACTTTTTGCGAAATTTATGCTAATGTACTAAATACTTTGGTAGCGCTGGGAAACCACCTCTAAAGTACCTTAATAGCTCTCTGTTTTAACCGCTTTGGTGTCTATTGCGATTGGGAACAATTACAAGATTCTCGTGTTCTTGTTTCCAATCGCAAATTCTGATCTGAGAGATCACGAGCCGAAGGAGCAATATGTCTATCGACTTCGATACCCGCGACCAAGTCAGGTTTCAGCTGCATCATACCAATGGTGAAGCTGATCCCGTCGAGTTTGTCCATCACGGCATTCCTCAAGGCAGCGTGGCTGTCTTGGAGCGAATCATGGAGCCGCACGGTGACATGCTTACCTCTGACAGCTTCATCGCTATCAGGAGATGGGCCTATACCTACCGTCTTCCTGCCATAGAGGGACTTCTGCTCCGCCTGCTTGGCCACTTGAACCTGGGCTACAAGATCAACTTCCATACCGACCACTGATCGCAAGATCACGACCAAGGAGCAGTCATGACCTACTCAGCTGACCACCCGATGGCCTTCCTCAACGACCTCTTCGAGATCGACGAGATCGCTGCCGTCCGCGTGGCCGACAAGTGGGCCGGTGCCGAAGGTACCAGCGAGCACTACGCCGCCGCGTACAGCATCGCCGAGCGTCAGACCGCGTTCCCCCTGTGTGAGCACTGCCGGTGGCCCCTCGTCAACCAGGACGAGCACTCCAAGTGCCACGAGATCACGGACCCCGTGCCTGAAGACGACCAGGACGACATGCTCGACCGCTACGACGACCACGGCTACGGCGACCCGGACGACGGCTACATCGACGACCCGGACGACCTGGCCGAGATCGCCCACGGCAAGGAGCACGAGATGTACAACAGCTAGGTCGCAGTAGCGGCATAACAGAGAGCTGCCAGGTGGCGGGAAAGAGGAAGAGCCTGAGGCTCAACCCCAACCCGCCGCCTGGACAGTTCCCAAGGACATAATGCTTTTTGTGTTTTTAGGAGCTGAATGATTTATAAAAAATAGAAGCCTTGCCCGGTCGTCTCCAAGTGGAAACAATAACCCGGACAAGGCTGATGCTCACGCGGGGTGAGCGATGTCGATGAACACCGAGCTGTCGCTGTCCCGGCCCACCCGGAACGGCAACTCCTGGCTGACACCAACGCCGACGATGTAGGAGCCCTCGAAGAAGCCTCCGAACTTGACCTCGCGCAGCGCCGGCCAGTTGACCTGGTGGTTGACATCGTTGGGGATGTCCGAGTCGATCGGCGGCTCCATGGTGCGAACCGTCACCTGCAGGAAAGCTTGGCCGTCCAAGGGCACGGTGTCACCTGAGCCGTCGGAAGTGACCGCGTCCACGTAGCTGACCTGGAAGCTTCCGGGTCCGGCGCTGCCAGCTTGGTTACCGAAGTCGAAGACCACACGGTCGAAGCACGGATGCTTGCCGGTACGCGTCTTGTCCAGCCAGCCCAGGGTACTGGAAGCCTCCAGCGGCACCGTCTCCGGCTGGGTGTTCCAGGACACTTCGCAGGTTCCCGGCCTGGGATCTGGTTCGGTCGTGGCGGTCACCGGGACCTCGCCCTCATCTTGGGTGGTCGAGGTCTGGCCGCCCGTTGTGGTGGTGGCAGCTGTCGTTGTGGTAGTGGACGAAGACTGGTCGTCATCGTCATCTCCGCCACTGCAGGCAGCCGTAGCTACCAACAGTGCAACAACCACTACTACTGAAATGAACTTCCTCCGCATAACTACCTCATCTCTATGGGGGTGCGCTGGATAGGAGCATTATAGCTTTAGTTTATGTTGTATTGCTACATCTACCACCCTCGATAGATTCGGGACATGTTACCATAAGGGTTATATGACAGCTAACGTACAGTAAGGAGGCACGCATGCGGCCAATCTGGAATGGATCTATTAGCTTTGGACTCGTTAATATACCAGTAAGAATGTTCAGCGGCACCAACCCGCGGGAGGGCATAGACCTGGATATGCTACATAAAGCAGACCACTCGCCTATTCGCTACGCCCGCATCTGTCGCAAGGATGGCAAAGAAGTGCCGTGGGAAGACATCGTCAAAGGCTACGAATACCGCGACGGCGATTATGTAGTACTGTCTGAAAAAGACATGGAAGATCTAGATGTCAAAAAATCCAAGACTATAGACATTCAGCAGTTTGTAGAAGAGGGTGATATAGACATCCGCTACTTTGAAAAACCGTACTATCTAGAGGTAGTAAAGGGCGGCGAAAAAGCCTATGCCCTGCTGCGATCCGCGTTGCAAAAATCCGGCAAACTGGCCCTGGCCAAGTTTGTGATGCACCAGCGCGAGCATGTGGCCGTGCTCAAGCCCGTAGGCCGTGTGTTGGTACTGAATCAAATGCGCTTCCCGACCGATTTAAGAGAACCGGGCAAACTCAACCTGCCCACAGATAAAGAAGTAACCGACAAAGAACTAGAAATGGCCCTGAAGCTGGTCAAACAAGGCACCAAGCCTTTTATAGCCGAGGATTTAAAAGACACTTACACCGAAGAGCTCGAGGAAATGATCAAGGCCAAAACAAAAGGCAAAAAAATCACCGTCAAGAAATCGGCAGAACCAGAAAAGACTTCTGCCACAGACATCATGAGTGCCCTAAAGGCAAGCCTGAAAGACTAACCAAGGAGACAGTAGGGTGGGCCTAACCAAGTACTTCAAGAAACGAAAATTTGACCAAACGCCCGAACCTAAGGGCGGCACACGAAAGCCAAGTGACGGTAAGCTAAAGTTTGTCGTGCAGCAGCATCATGCCACTGCCAGACATTACGATTTTCGCCTAGAAATGGACGGCGTCCTAAAGAGCTGGGCGGTGCCAAAGGGCCCCAGCATGAACCCGCACGACCACCATCTGGCTATCCAGACCGAGGATCACCCGTATGACTACCGCAAATTCGAAGGCGTTATACCAGAAGGCAGCTATGGCGCGGGCAATGTCATCATCTGGGACGAAGGCTGGTATGAGCCTCGCGACCCCAAAGGCAGCGAAAAGTCCCTGCAAAAAGATCTGCGCAAAGGACATATCACTTTTATCGTGCATGGCAAGAAGCTGAAGGGCGAATTTGCCTTTATCAAAATGCCCAATGCCAAGGAGGACAACGCCTGGCTGCTTATAAAAAAGAGTGACCAGTATGCCAGCAACGCCGACATCACAACCCAGGACGAATCTGTTAAAAGCCACAAACACGTAGACGACCTGGGCGCCCACGGCAAACTGCCAGATCTATCGCGGTACCCCAAAAGAGCCGAGCCATGGGCTGTACAACCCATGCTTTCTACCCTGGTAGACAAACCTTTTAGCGGCGACAACTGGCTGTTCGAGATCAAGTGGGACGGCTACCGAGCCATTGGTAGCAAAAAAGGCAAAGACATCCAACTGTACTCCCGTAATGGCCTAGACTTTATCGACAAATATTCGCCAGTGACAGAAGTCCTACAAGCCTTTGACCACGACGTGATTTTAGACGGTGAGATTGTAGTAATGGGCAAAGACGGCGTCTCTCATTTTGAGTGGTTGCAAGGCTATCAAGCCCCACCAAACAGGTTTGGCGGGGACCCCGGTTCTGGACAGGACGACACCCCAGGGACGATCCGCTACTGCGTGTTTGATATTTTGTGGTGCGATGGCCGCGACGTGCGCACTATGCCCTTGCTACAACGCAAGGCTTTGCTAAAGAGCATCCTGCCCGATCACCCCACCCTCATCTATAGCGACCACGTAGAACAACACGGCGAGAAACTATTTACCATTATGCAGCGCAAAGGCCTCGAGGGCATGATAGCCAAGCAGGCCGACAGCCTGTACCGCGAACACACCCGTGGTATGGAATGGCAAAAGATCAAAACTCACCAGCGACAAGAAGTAGTCATTGGTGGCTACACCGAACCGCGAGGCGGCCGCAAATATCTGGGCTCGCTGCTAGTGGGAGTATACGAGAAAGGCAACTTTGTCTACGTTGGTCATTCGGGCGGCGGCATTCCAGACAAGGACCGTGAGGCACTGCAGGAAAAGCTGGCCAAGATAGAACGCAAAAGCTCGCCCTTTGCCACCCAGCCCAAACCCAACGCACCGGTACACTGGGTGCGACCGCAGATAGTTTGTGAAATGGAGTTTGCCGAATGGACCAGTGACGGGTTTATGCGTCACCCAGAGTTTAAGGGCCTCCGGGCAGATAAGGAGCCAAAAAACGTGAAACGGGAAAAACCCACAGAACCAGACACCAAGCCAACAAAAAATGCCAAGGGGTGGCCGTTTGAGCCAACACACCTAGACAAAATATTCTTTCCCAAAAAGAAATACACCAAGGGCGATCTGTTCAGATACTACGAATCTGTTGCCGACTATATCCTGCCCTATTTGAAAGATCGACCGCTATCCATGAACCGCATGCCCAATGGCATCACCGGCGAGAGCTTTTTTCAGAAAAACAACGAACATCTGCCAGACTGGGTACCCAGCGCCAATATCTTTTCAGAAAGCAATAAAGAAGACCTGCATTGGATTGTAGGTGGCGATCTGAGCACCCTGCTATACCTCGTTCAGCTGGGCTCGATAGAGATCAATCCCTGGAATTCCCGCGCTGACCACTTAGAAAAACCCGACTGGGTTGTCATAGACCTAGACCCGGAAGGCGTCAGTTTCGAGAAAGTCATAGAAGTTGCCCAAGAAGTCAAAAAGGTCTGTGACCAGTGGAAAATCCCCACCTACCCCAAAACGTCGGGCAAGACCGGCCTGCATATTTATATCCCCATGCAGGCCAGATACAGCTACGACCAAGCTAAGAATTTGGCTCATTTGATTGCCCTAGAGGTCAACACCCGCCTGCCCAAGATCACCAGCGTAGAGCGCATGCCAGACAAGCGAAAGCACAGGATCTACCTGGACTTTCTGCAGAACCGTGCCGGCCAAACGCTGGCCGCGCCCTATTCGGTGCGCCCAACCCAAGACGCCAGCGTATCTATGCCCTTGCACTGGAAAGAGGTAAAGAAGGGGCTGAAGCCAAGTGACTTCACCATCAAAAACACCCCAGCCCGCCTGAAAAAGCATGGCGATCTATGGAAATCCGTCATTGGCACGGGCATTGATCTAGAGCAAACCCTGAAGCGAATTGAATCATGAATCAGTCTGTTAGCTCTTTGCTTCTATCATTCGGGGCTCTAGCGCTAGCTTTGCCGGTGGGGTGGCTGGTGGGAGTGTTAAGCAGGCAGATCCGTATTGCCAACGCCAAACGCCGCTGGAGTAAGCAGCAGACCATCATTGCCGAGTACACCGCACCCAACGACTTGCGCCCAAGTGAGATAGCATATCTATATGACCGTGCATTTGGTGAAGCCGAACTGCTGGCAACTATTTTTGACCTGGAGCTTCGGCACAAGCTAGCGCTCAAACCGCTCACACACAGCAAGCTGGGAGCCATAGATTTCCATATGCGCGTCACGACCGATATCGTAAAAGACCGAGAGGTGACTAGCTTTGAGGAAGAGATACTGCTGAGCATTCAGCACGATCCCACATGGCGAGTGCTTCGGAGCGACGCCAAACTCTGGACGTCAGGCATACAGCTGCAGCTAGAGGCAGACTTACGAGCCAAAGGCTTTTTGCATCGCCCATCATCTGTTGGTGGTACTTGGCTACGGTACTTCTTTGTGGGCGGACTCATCAGCATCCCGCTCATTATTCTGCCACCTTTCCTGAACGGAGACTGGGGCACAACCGAAGCCTCGCTGGGGCCCAACAATCCGTACATCAGCGTACACCGCGACACCGCGCTGCTGACACTTGCCATTCTGTGGGGGATTGGCAGCATTTTGTATGGTCTGGCCAGCTACCTGGCTGCCGCCAGCTGCAAACGAGCCATGAATATGGAAAAGGGCACTTTTCTACTCAGGCGCGCCTGGCCACACATAGAAGGTTTTCGGCAGTACATTGAAGTTGTCGAACAAGATAAGATCAAGTTTGAAAACACCGCCTTGCGGGAAGCCGCCCGCCAGCACGCCCTGCCCTATGCTGTTGCCCTGAACCTATCAACCGACTGGCACAAACGATTTAGGGCTTAGGGAAGCCTGCCTTCCATCCCAGTAATTCCGTACAAAACGAGCCGGTTGTGAACGCTATTCTTGCTCTACCACGCCCTGGTTATACTGCATTGCAAGCACATCAGCTCCCCCGTGCTCATAGGTAACCTTCCCGTTGGGTTCGATTGTCATTGTACTTATAACTTCTGCGGCTCCAACTAAATGCCTGCCATGCCCTCCAGACATAGCCTGGCCAACTCCCCCCAGCGCCCCCGCACTGCAGGAAGACAAGACTATCCGAAAATTATCCCCCAGGTGCTGGCTAAAGGTATTTGCTTGCACTCTAGTCCTAGGATAAGCGTCTTGGTTTAGTGAGTAGCGACCCTGCCGAGCCTTTACATAGTCATCTGCGTTCAGTTCTTGCCCCGAGTATGGGCCAAGATCCATACCCTCGGGACTTCCGTGTGCCTGGATGATGAAATTTTCTAGCCGACCGTGACGTGGATCGCGGCCGTTTTGTCTTTCTCGCTGGCCAACCGCCAGGGCAACTTTGGCTATGTCAGCCTTAGCGCTAGCCTCGAAAAAGAATAGTCCATTGGCCGTATAGCGAGTAGCTTCCTCATGCTTGTTCTTATATGTCCTCTTTCTACCAAGCTGCTCGGCAGAGTTCTTTCCGGTAGCCCTAAACGCAGTATTATGATCACTGTGTGCCGATACCACGATGTTTTTAGGTGAAACGTCCCCTTTGCGCCATACCAGTAATTGTTGGTGCAGCTGGCGGGCATCATAGCGAGTAAAATGATGTATGCCAAATGTATCAATAATTGCCAAAGTTTCTTGCGCGCCATAGGCTTCCACAAAGGAGGCGAGGGGCCGAGCCTCTTGCACAATGGCCTCTACGTGCTGCGTCACATTCTCTGCCAGCTGACTGTCACGCTCCATTCCGAGCTCGAGATCATAGATCTCGTTCTCTAGAGGGCGTTTAGTGTTCCAGCTCGCGAACATACTAAAGGCTCTTTCGTGTCCCAACCCAAGCTTCGACAAATAGCTCTCAAAAACTTTGAAATCTGTTAGCTCAGATTTGCGCGCTACTTCGGGAGTATTGGCCTCAGACTCTTCTCCATTCTCGGCTGCTTTTTTACGGGCATTCCAGGATTCAATTCTGGCCTCCCAGGCCTTCCCAAAACCAGCCCGCATTTCGGCCTCGAACCGAAGCTCTCGTATGTATTCCGTCAGGCCACCTTCCTCTTCTTTTCGGTCTAGTGAATGCTTCAATGTTGTTAGGGGCAACGCCTGAATCTCACTCAGCGTAAGACCATATGCCTCCAAACGAGCCCTGGTCCCTAAAACGTCTTTTGCCACGTCAAGAGGATCTGCCCGATTGAGTAGTGCAGATCGAATACCTGGGTCGCCCAAAAAGTCACCCACCTGTTCTGTTGCCCGCATAAAACTCGTCAAATATTCTTGGTTATTGCCTTGGCTATATGGCGCCTGTTGGATGGCTTTGTTAAACAGCTCATCACCCACCTGGCCCCTGAACTCTACTAACTGCTCGGCCAAACCAGAGGGTATGGCCACCAAGACGTCCGAATTATCACGACAAATAGACAAAATCTTACCTACATCGTCTAGATATTCTTCACCAAATACCTGACGAGCGATCTGCAGGGCGTGACTCGGGTCCTCGAACTGCAATAAGACATGTTTCCTACCCAAAGTAGTATATTCCTTAGTTGATTCATCTGCAGCGTCGTTCACTTCTTTCCAAGCGGTCTCCAAAGATGCTACAAACTGCGTCTGCGCCTCTGATCCCTCAAGCCTTGCCAGGGCATCCACTACCTGAGGGACATCCTCGTGAAAACCACGAGACTCTAGCACCACCAAGGCTGACGCCCTGTCTTCCATGGCTCCGTCCCCCTTCAGGAGAGCATGTCGAGCCTCTGAGTCAAGGCTCTCGTACCGAGGCCAAAAATCAGAACTGACCGCGGCCGCCTGGTCTGGATCAACCGCCTCACTATATGCAACCATATCGTCAATTACCTCCTGGGAGGCACCGTGAGCTTGCAGGGTAACAGTAAGTGCTTCTTGCTTACGCGTGTGCAAATTTTCAATAGTCTTCACAATGCGTTCGGCCTCTGGCGTATCCACTCCTAGCCAGTCATGGACAGCATCTTTGCTACCCCAGAGCTCCCCACGGTGAGAAGATATGAGATCGTAGGCTAACTCTTCGTGGCCAGCGTGAACAAGCCGGGGAATAGCCCGCTGGATAGTCTTTGGCGTCAAATCCATCATTGATACATAACTATCTCCAACACGACGTTCAGCCCGGAGGCGAGTAAGGCGCGTATCGAGGTCGTCTACTTTGAGTTCTTCTGCCTGGATCAATAGTGCAGCCAGAGCATCAGGATCTTCGGTGCGTTTTTCGGTTACTTCTAAAGCTTTGGTGGCAAAAGCTTTTGCCTCTTCGGGGCTATGCCGACCTACTGCCGCTCTTGTGAGACTCAGCAGGTCATCCTGCGATAGATCAGCCGTTTCTCTGGTATGTGCTTCATCCAAAAATGGCTGAGTATCCGAAAAGTCATCAGAGAAGTCTTCTGCTGAAGCAACTTTTAGTAGTGCGCTAGAACGCTGACTGCACCGCGATACTGGTGTTACCGCGGTGAAGCGCCCACTGCCAGCCGGGGGCACACTTACCACCCCAAAGGTGTTTTTGGTAGCTCGCACCAGCTCGGTTGCCAGATTTTGGCTGACGGCAGTATGTACAAATACATCCTGACCCTTGTCGTAGTCATTGTGCGGCGTGAGACTTTGAATGATCAAAGCCGTCTCTAGGCTCGAAATAGCTGCCTCGGTATCACCGTCCCGCTTTTTATCCGCAGCCTGTTCAACCAGCTGGCGATGTGCGGCCACGGCTAAGCCTTCGGCCGAAATAACCCCTTCTGCTTGGCCCGCCTCAGTCAATCTATCGTGAGCAGCATGGAGCGCAGCCGACGCTTCGGTAATGTAATGTCCCACTCGATCTACTTGTGGCCCATATTCTCCGACTTCTGTACTGGCAGGCTCTTGGCTGCCAAAAACTACCTCAGCGTTTGCATTTTTATGAAAATCAGCATGGCTCAGGCGAAGTAGCTGACTACCCATGGCCTGCTGAAGATCAGGATGCAGCTGGTCTACGTGCTCTTGAGCTGCTGGCGGCAACTCAGTGTGCAAGCCATTCTGTAGTTCGGCACTCATTTAGGAATCCTTTCAGGCTAGAGCGGTCCAAGATTGCTTTTGCTTATTCAATTCTACAAGACCTACAGTCAGAGAGCCAGATGATTACACTTTGTTAGGCCTTCCGCACGAAAGGGGTAGGCTAACCGAATCTTTTAACCGCGCGGGCATGTGCTTTGGCGGCTTCTTCTTCACGGTTGTGCGGGTCGGCATGAGTCACCAGCGAAACCAGTAGCTTCTTTGCCACCACCGCCGTTTCTTCAACTGCTTGGTCAAAGGCTTTTTCGTTGGCCTGTGACGGCTTGGTAAAACCAGACAGCTTGCGCACAAACTGCAGGGCAGCGTCATGGATTTCTTCGTCCGTAGCTGGCGGATCAAAATTGAATAACGTCTTTATATTTCGACACATATAAGCTCCTGTTTAGCTTTTAAGTATACCAACCTATGCAGTCTGTCTTTCAAGCATGTAGTTGTATGAAGTATTTATTTATGCTATAATATATTTATTCTTTCCGTCAAGTGCGGTTTGATGTTGCCTTAGGGCAGCGCACCTCGACATCCTACAGGAGGAAATGATGACCTTCGTCATCGAAACCCCCATCCAGCGGCCCCGCCACGGCGGCCGGCAGCACGAACCCACCAACGTCACGGTGGAACTCCGCTCCAACGAGGGCTTCCTGGACACCGTGCTGGACAACCCGACCCGGGTGCACTACAACAGCCGCAACAAGCTGCATGTGGTCACGGCGGTGAACAGTTCCTATGGTCGTGACCATGACGAGGCCAGCTACGGCGTGGCCAACGTCAGCCTCGGCCTCCAGGCTCTGCACCAATGCTTCGCGGCTCACATGCCGTTCAGCCTGTCGCCAGACTGGGTGTGGTACATGATCGTCCACGAAGTGGCCGAGCATGTCCGCCAGAACTCGGACCGCTACGCTGCCGCGTTCACCCGTACGCCCAGCCAGAAGCAGACCATCGAGGTCCGCGACGACAGCCTGCGCTACGACGCCCCGTCCGACTGGATGCGGTCCATCAACCTCATCCGCGAGCCGCTGGCCGCCAAGGTGACCGACCGCACCATGCAGCTGTTCCTGCCCGCCTTCTCGACCACGACCATCGAGGACGAGACCGCGGTGCTGGTGGCATTCATGGACGTCGTGAGCTCCTACTACGAGTTCGAGTGGCGGACCATGTGCGGCATCCCCCAGATCCGTCTGGAGGGCACCGCCGAGGACTGGGACACGCTCTACTCCATGACCGACCGTCTGTCCATCGAGTTCCCCGGACTGCGGGCCTACTTCGAGAACCTGCTGCCGGTCCTTGAGAAGATCCATGCCACCGCGTCCGCCCACCAGGTGGACGAGAACTTCTGGCGGTCGATCTACAAGTACGGCGGCGGTTCGGGTGGCCCCTTCATCAACGGCTGGTTCACGGCGTTCTTCGCCCACACCCAGACCCAGCAGGGCGCCAAGCTCCGCGAGGATTTCGACTGGGGTCGCATGATGGAGCACTCGTTCAGTGGCTTCAGCACCAACGACTTCCCAGCCCACCTCTCGCAGGTGCCCTTCAAGTGGAACTACTACGGCACCATGTACGACATGACGTTCGCCGCCGGCATCACCGGGGTCACCACCGACGATGGCTTCATGAGCCCCCGCCTGGGCTTCGCCGTCGTCGAGAACTGACCCTCGCCGCCACGGCTCCTGTAATAAAGAGGTAAATCCTGGTCCGACCAGGTCGGTAGCATTTGTGCTGGTTCATTTGAACCATCCTTATGCTATCGCTATCCGTTTCCATAGATGCGTATCTATGCTGATGAGTCCAAAAGGACGAAAAGCGTCTTAGCCTTCCCATTTTTTTATTATCTTTTGCACGGTATTCCAACTTCGCGTAGTGATGTCTTTGCCAAATTCTTTCTCTAGTCGAACCATCAAATCTGGTGTCTTAGCACCGGTGAGATCTACCACGCTAAACACAGCCATATCCTGCATGGCAAGCACGGTGTAGGTTTTATCTGGGTTTTTATACGGAAACTGCCAACGGGTGCTGGCAGCTTTCTTCAGGAAGGTCACATTCAGGTTGGTCTTTTTGGAATACAGCATAGACTCAAAAGGATGTGTCAGCAGCAGCGATTGCATCTGCTGCCGAGTTCGAACAACCGTGGTGCTATGAAATCCCAGCTGTGGCTGCAGGGCAGCCTCTATATCTGACTCAAGTTGGGCAGTGTCCCGCCTGTTCGATTCAAACAGCACGTTGCCGGTTGCCAGCACCGTCTGAACATCGACCAAGCCCAATCCTTCAAACACGGCGCGAATTTTCTCGTTACGCATATTTGGATTGAGCGGGCCAATACCACGGAGCAGGGCTACATACTGCGCCATACCTAGCTTGCAGATCGGCGGCGGAACAGCCAGGCGGTCAACGGGATAGACACCACGATGATGCCCACACACCAGACAACCGACAGCCAGCCGGCATTACCCATTGGGGTACCCACCAACAGTGCACGAGTGGCATTAATGACATGCGTAATTGGCTGGTTTTCGGCAAAGATCCGGAGCGGACCAGGCAACGTGCTGGTCAGGACAAAGGCGCTGGAAATGAAGGTCAGCGGAAAGATCAGCACAAAACCAATCCACTGCGCCGCTTCAAGGCTCTTTACAATCAGGCCCAGAATGGCAGACAGCGAAGAAATAGCCAGCGTGAACAGCAACGACAGTCCGATAACCAGCAACCAATCCTCCAAGCTGGCGCTTGGACGGAATCCAACCAAAAAGCCAACCAAAATAATGATGGCACCAGATATGATGTTGCGGAACAGGTCGGCAATAATGTGTCCTACAATCAATGCGCTACTAGACATAGGCAACGAGCGGAAACGATCTACAATACCTTCTTTCATATCCACAGCAATGTTGATAGTGGTGTAGTTGGCGCCAAAGGCCAAGGTCTGCACCAAAATGCCGGCAAACAGATAGTTGGCGTAACTGACATCGCCAGTATTGATTGACCCGCCCAAAACGTAGCGGTTCAGTAACATGAACATGATAGGAAACATGATCAGTGACATGACTTGGTCAAGGCTACGGATAATGTGCCGCACGCTGCGCTTGATCATTTCGTAGATATCGTTGAACAGCCAGAATAATTTAGAGCGTTGCTCTGGCTGCACGGTACTGATGAGTTCGTTCTCGGTAGTACTCATGTTATTTCTTTCCTTTCTTCTTTTTGGCATGTGCCTCATTCTTTTGGTCCTCGGCTGTAGCCACATGACCAGTCAGTGACAAGAACACGTCGTCTAGGGTTGGACGGTGCATAGAAATATTTTCAACAGAAATCTTGGCGTCTTCTAGTCGCTGCAGGGTTGTCTTGACCATAGATATGCCACCCTTGCTGGCGATACTGAGGGTACGATTTTCTGGATCAGCCTTTAGGCCTTTGCCGTCGACAGCTTTCTTGGCTTGCTCAAAGTCACTCTTTTCGCTGATGGTCAGCTCTAGGCGGTCAGAGCCCACCTTGCTCTTTAGCTGATCGGCTGTACCTTCGGCAATAACCTTGCCGCCGTCGATCACCACAATGTTGTCAGCCAAATGATCGGCTTCGTCCATATACTGAGTGGTTAGCAAGATAGTAATGCCGTTCTTGGCCAGCATCTTTATGGTGTCCCACATAGCCATGCGTGACCTGGGGTCCAAGCCGGTGGTTGGTTCGTCCAAGAACACGATAGGCGGCGAAGCCACCATGCTCATAGCCAAGTCTAGCTTGCGGCGCATACCGCCAGAATAGGTTTTGACCGTACGCTTAGAGGCCTCGGTTAGGTCGAACAGCCTCAGCAGCTGTTGGGCCCGACGCTTGGTATCATCCATGCTCAGGCGATACAGGCGGCCCATCATTTGCAGGTTTTCTTCGCCGGTGAGGTATTCGTCTACTGCGGCATACTGGCCAGTCAGGCCAATGTTTGCCCGGACATCGGCAGAATTTTTGACAATATCAAAGCCGTTGATAGAAGCCGAGCCGCCATCTGGCTGCAACAGTGTACTTAAAATTTTGATAGTAGTGGTCTTGCCAGCACCGTTAGGCCCTAACAGCGCCAGAATACTCCCACGCTCGACCGTAAAATTCACTCCCATCAGGACCTTTAGGTCGCCGTAGGATTTTTGCAGATTCTTGACTGCAATCGCATTTTCTGACGTTTTTGCCATGCGGTTGTCCTTTATTTACTTTTCTATAGTGTAGCGTATCCGTTGACCCCTGACCACCTCGAGTCTAGGGTTTGATGTTGAAGTTCTGGTCAAAGACATTGGTGGGGTCGTACTGTTTCTTTACCTTGGCCAATTTTTTCTGCGTAGCTGGTGGATACATGGTGTCTATGGGTTCATCTGGATCTGTAAAGAAATTGATATAGGCGCCTTTGGTAAACGGTGCGATTTGTCGCCATGGCTGAAGCACTTTTTCTTTATCGGCCGCAGTAGCACCAGGTGGCATAAATGTTGGTGCTACTATCAACGCCTCGCTGGCACGATGGGCAAAAGCTGTAGCGTCAGCAGCGACGCGGTTCATAGCCCCACCAGTGCCCCTGATCTGCAGGATCGGCCCCGTTTCTCCCGTATACAGCCCGGCTACTGTGTGCGCAAGCTCGTCGCTAAAATCCGACACAAAGCCATTTTTGACAATTACCTCCGTGCCTTCCGGTGGGTGCGCTTCTTCTAAAACTTCAAAGTATTCCATACGACTAACGTCATCACTGACAAGTTTGCCAAGGTTTCTCAGCGGCTTCAGAGCCTTGTCAGCGGCTGACTTGTCATCACTGGCGTAGCAGCACATCACAATCGCCGACGGTGGCATACCCATAAATGAAGGAAGTGTCACCAGCATAGTAGTCAGGTCTTCTGGCGCCGTCCGCATGGCGTCGCGCCAGCCGGTCATGAGCTGAGGCAAAGCGTCCAAGCCGTACACAATTTTGCCAGAAAAGACTTTGCCAATTGGATGAGCAGCAAACTCAAAGGCCGTCACTACACCAAAATTTCCACCGCCACCACGCAGCGCCCAAAACAAATCGGGGTTTTCTGAGTCGCTGGCCCGCACTACTTTGCCGTCAGCTGTTACTACCTCTGCCGCAACCAGGCTGTCTATAGCCAAGCCATATTTGCGGACCATCCAGCCCACACCAGCGCCCAGTGTCAGCCCGCCAACACCGACTGATATGGTGTCGCCGGACGACAGCCCCCAGCCTGACTTGTGCAATTCTTTGGCAATGTCGCCCCAAATCGCTCCGCCCTGGATCCGGACGATGTGTTTGGTTTGGTCAATCACCTGCACATCTTTCATAAGCGACAGGTCGACTACCACACCGCCCTTGTTAGTGCTAAAACCGGCACCATTGTGACCACCGCTGCGGATTGACAACTTCAGCGAATTCTCACGGCTGTATTTGATAGCCAGCGCAACGTCGTCATTGGTTTTGGGTTGCAGTACGACTGCTGGTGCGCCTTTGAAAAATAGCGTACTTTGCACCTGCCGATACCCCGGGTCTTCGGGCACGATTACCGTGCCCGAGAACTTCGCTTTTAGGTCACCACTGTTCATGGCTTTTTAGGCACTTTCTACAATTTCTGCCAAGACATCGTAGCCCTCGCTGGCACCTTTTTCCATGCCAGAGTCAACCATGCCATCACGATCTTCGACAGACTGGAACGCAGAGACAATCTTCATCTTTGTTTTGCCGTTTTCTTCGGTCAGCCACATGCTATCCATGGCAACGTGTCCTGATTCTGGTAGGCCATCGAACTCGAACGTCTGGATAGCCCGTTCTGGCGCAGTGACATCATGGAAAACACCATGGAACGCATACTCGGCGTCTGAGGTCTTTTGCACAAATCGCCAACTGCCACCAGCATGAGGCTCGAACGTCTCGATAGTTGTCTCGTACGTTTTTCCACCCCACCATTTTCCGATTACATCCGGGTCGATGAATGCTGCAAATACTTTTTCTCGGGGAGCATCAAACTCCCGCTCGATAGTTATAGTGCTTTGTCCTGGTTCGATCGTAAATTTGGTCTTTCCCATATAGTTATTCTCCTTTATACGCCTTTTCAAGTGCGGCTATATCAATTTTATGCATCTGCAGCATGGCCTGCATGGCGCGGCCGGCTTTTTCTTTGTCTGGGTCGCCCAGCAGCTCGCCCATGCGGGCAGGAATGATCTGCCACGACAAACCAAATTTGTCTTTTAGCCAGCCACATTGTTCGGATTCTTTGACGGCCGATAGCGCGTTCCAGTAATAGTCCAACTCTTCTTGGTCGGCAACTTCTACATACAAAGAAATTGATTCATTGAACTTGAATATCGGGCCGCCATCCAGGCATATGAACCTTTGGCCAGCCAGTTCAAATATGCCATTCAGCACTTTGCCGCCCATGTCTTTCATGGGTCCTACTTGCTGGTCGTCTGGGTAGCGGGTGATGCCGACAATCTTTGACTCGGCCTTTTTGTTGGGGGCGCTGTTGAAGATGTCGATGTAAAACTTCATGGCCTCCTCGGCCTCTTTGTCAAACCATAGTGATGGGGTTATCTTTTGCATGCAATACTCCTTACTTTAAGCTTTCTGCCAGTTTATCAAGCGATTCGTTCCAGCCAGCCTCAGCCATATCGGCGTCTTCACCAACGGGTAGGCCGGCATGCTGAATGGTCAGCTTGGTTTTGTCACCTTGCGCTTCGAAGGTGATTGTTATCAATAGTTCTTTGGGGAAATCAGCAGCCATACCGTACTCTTTGGCAGATATAATATTGCCTTCGGCGTCCATAAAACTATCAGTTGTCACAATTTTCTGATGCTCTACGATCTCTTTATAGGTACCGCCGCTGTACATTTTTTGGCCCTCTGGTGACACCATACACAGTACGCTCTTGCCACCCACCTGAAAGTCAATTTTATTGCCTTCCGAGCCAAAGTCCTTCGGCCCCCACCATTTAGCAATTTCTGCGGGCTGAGACCAGGCTGCCCATACTTTTTCTACTGGTGCGTCAAAGATTCTTTCTATAGTTAGCGTTCGTGATTCTGCCATATACATCTCCTTAGTTACTTTTTAGATACATATCAAGAGCGTCAAAACGCTCGCTCCACATAGCCTCGTAGCGCTTCAGATACTCTGAAGCGTCCTTGACCGTACTGGGTGCTGCACTCACAATCTGCTCCTTTCCACGCCGCTGCTTTATAACCAGCCTGGCTTTCTCCATCACCTTTACATGCTTAGAGACAGCCGCAAACGTCAGTTCATAATCCCGGGCTATCTGACCAACAGACATAGATCGCTTTGCCAAGCGCTCCAAAATGTCTCGCCTGGTGGGATCTGCCAGCGAGTGAAAGATTAAGTCGAGATTCAGTGTATATTCAACCATATAGTTGAATGTTAATTGTTGCTGAATGTTTTGTCAAACACTTTTTTGATGCCAAAAAGACACCATGGGGGTTGTGTTATTTACCTCGGCGCCTAGAAATCAGGTAGATAATTGGTTAAGCTTAGTAAGAATAGTGAGTAACCTACCGGGGAGGTTATAGGAGTGGGTATACACGAAATACGGGTCTTTGGCGATCACGACCCGACAGCGGAAGCAATTCGCAAACAAGCAGAGGCTATGCTGGGTATTGACATTGCCCTGACCACCGCCCGTGTCTTTCGGGTCGAGGGAATCACTGACGAAGATGCCGATATGCTCGCATGGCAAGTCTTTAGCGACTCATTGACCCAAGACGCCGAAGTTGGCGAACGCACCAACTGGGATAACCCCCAGAGGGTCGAAGTCGCCCCGCAGGTTGGCATGATGAATCCAGAGGAAAAACCCATCGGGTACGCCTCGGGACTGCTAGGCATTGCTCCCCTGGCCGTAAGCTCCAGCACCGAACTTCATTTTGCCCCAGACACACCGCAAGACAACATAGACCAAGTCGTGAACCGCATAGCCATGAACAGAACGGTCGAGCGAGTTATGACAGCGACCCCAGACACCCTGCAAATCACTGGTGAAGTCGGCCCCATCGAAGCCGTAGCCATTCGTGACCTGTCCGAGCAAGAGCTGGCAGAATTGTCCACCGCCCGCAGCCTGTTCCTGGACCCAGCAGAACTGAAAACCCTGCAAGATTACTTCCAGGGTAAAGACCGCGACCCAACAGATGCCGAGCTAGAGGCAATTGCTGGCCGCTGGAGCGAACACTGCAGCCATAAAACGTTTAACGCCAAGATCTTCAAAGACGGCGTAGAAAAAGACCCGCTGTTTAAGCGCATCAAAGATACCGCCCGCAAGCATTTTGACGAAGAAATCGTGTCAGCTTTTGACGACAACGCTGGTGTTTTTATGTTTTACGAGGGCATGTGTATTAACATCAAGTTCGAAACCCACAATAGCCCCTCTGCCCTTGACCCGTACGGCGGGGCCATGACCGGCAGCGGCGGCGTCTTTCGCGATATTATGGGCACTGGCAAAGGTGCCAAAACTATTCTGTCTGTTGATATCTTCTGCTTCGCTGACCCTGACATGCCTGACGACCAGGTGCCCGAAAACTGCCTATCCCCTGCCTACATAGAACAACGGGCCATCGATGGCGTCCGGGACTACGGCAACCGCATGGGTATACCCACAGCCAACGGCTCGACCCACTACCACAATAACTTCCGCGCCAAACCAACAGTTATGGTGGGTGCTCTGGGCCTGCTGCCAGAAGAATTTGCCCACAAGGGCGACCCCGAACGCGATGACCTGGTGGTTGCCATTGGTGGCAAAACCGGACGCGATGGCATCCACGGTGCCACATTCTCATCTGGTGACATGACCGCCGAGACAGCCGCCGTACACTCCAGCGCAGTGCAAATTGGCGATGCCATTCAGGAAAAGAAATTGTCCGACGCCCTGTTAGAAGCCCGCGATGCCTATTGTATTCGCGCCCTCACAGATTGCGGTGCCGCCGGCTTTTCGTCTGCCATTGGCGAGATAGGCGAAGACATTGGCGTACAGGTAGACCTGGCCAAAGCACCCCTGAAATATAGCGGCCTGGCACCATGGGAAATCTGGATGAGCGAATCACAAGAGCGCATGGTGGCCGCCATCATCCCCGAGAAATACGACGAATTTGCAGCTATTTGCGCCAAACATGGCGTAGAAGCTGCCGTACTGGGCACCTTTGGCTCGCCAGAAGGGCAAGAGCCAACTCTGGAAGTTACCTATGGCGACAAACGAGTTATTAGCCTGGACTATGACTTCCTCAAGAATGGCCTGGCTCAGCGCGAGATGACGGCCAACTGGCAGCGACCAGAGATAGCAGAAGTCGACGTTGAAGTTACCGACTGGGAAGATACCATTCATCAAATATTGTCCCATGGCAACATCAGATCCAAAGAAGACACCGTACGTGGCTATGACCACGAGGTACAGGGTGGCGTAGTAGTAAAGCCATACGGCGGCGTAAAGCGTGACGCGCCCAATGATGCCGTTGTACTGCAACCCATCTTGGGTAAGCCCTATGGGCTGGTGCAGGCCCACGGCATGAATCCGGTACTGAATGACATCGACCCATACTGGGGAAGCATCTGGGCAGTGGCCGAAGGAATGAGCAACTACGTCGCTGTGGGCGGCGATCCCAAAAAGGCTGTTCTGACCAATAACTACGTCACCGCCACACCAGACAAACATGTTATGGGCGCATTAGATATGATGGTGGACGCAGTGTGTGACAGCATGGATGCCCTAGAGCGACCTGTTATTTCTGGCAAAGATAGCCTATCTTCACGCTACAAGCGAACCAACGGAACAGGTGAAGTAATAGAAGTTATCGACGTACCACCTGTTCTGACCATTGCCGTAGCCGGCAAAATTGCAGATATCGAAAAAACCGTTACCAGTGACATCAAAAAAACTGACTCTACCCTCGTATTGGTAGGCAAGCCAGACTACCAGGCCATGGGCGGCTCTATCCTGCATGATACCCATGGTGGCAGTAGCGACAACCTGCCCAGGGTAGATCTAGAACAACTGCCACAAACCTTGCAAAGCGTTTTTGACGCCATTCAGACAGACGAAGTATTGGCCTGTCATGACGTCAGCGAAGGCGGCGTGTTAACAGCTGTCAGCGAGATGGCTTTTGGCGGTGACTGTGGCGTAGAACTATACCTGTCACCCGATCTCCCCGCTACCCAACAACTTTTGAACGAGACCGCTGGCTGCTTTGTGGTAGAGGTAGGAAGCCCCATGGCTGCTGCCAGATTATTCCAAGGCGTGCCGCACCAGGTACTGGGCCAAACCACACGGACAAAACAGCTGGTAGCCCGCACCCCCGAGGAAGAGCTGTTTAACCTGGCAGTACCGGATCTTAAGCGGGCCTGGAAAGGTCAGCCGCACCAAGAGGAGGTAGCAGCATGAGTAGCCCATCGGTATGCGTCCTAAACACAGCAGGCATTAACTGCAATGAAGAAACCGCTTTTGCGTTTGAGCTGGCCGGTGCCGAGACAGAGCAGCGGCACATCAGCGAGCTCAGCGACCATGACCTGCAACTAAGTGATTACCAGATCCTGGCGCTTCCCGGAGGCTTCTCATACGGTGACGCCATTGCCTCGGGCAGGATCTTGGGACTGGAGCTAAAGACCCGGCTGCGTGACCAAGTAGATGATTTTGTCAGTATTGGTGGGTTAGTTATAGGTATTTGCAACGGTTTTCAGGTGCTTGTAGAAAGCGGCCTGTTGCCAGATCCCGTATCTCGTCCCGAGGGGCCAAAAGCTGCCAGCCTAATCCCAAATAAAACTGGGGACTTTCAGTGTCGATGGAGCGACCTGCGGGTCGAAGCATCGGCCTGCGCTTTTGCCAATCCGATTACCATGGGTGGCGACTACGTAGAGCTGCCCAGTGCTCACGGCGAAGGCCAGTTCTTGCAACCCACGCCAGACGAATACAAAAAGCTGGCCGACCAAGGGCAAATAGTATTTCGCTACTGCGGTGAAGACGGTGAGCCAACTGCCGGCTTTCCGGATAATCCCAACGGCTCACCCGGCGGCATCACCGGTATCTGCGACCCAAGCGGTAATATCCTGGGCATGATGCCTCACCCAGAGCGTTTTGTGGTGCCGCAGCAGCACCCCAACTACCACCGCTATAAAGCACTGGGACAAACCATAGTCCCTCATGGCCTACCCCTGTTCGAAGCCATGGTAGACTACGCCCAAGACAGCTAGGGTCTCTGATAAACATTGAATTAATAGCATTTTTGTGTTATTATATATACTTCATCGTTCCTTCCGATTCGAATTGAGGTTGATATGACCGACCGCACGCCCACCCCCGATCTGTCGTCCGACTCCACCCCAGTGCCCGACAGCCCGACCACCCACACGCCCAACGTGTCGCCGACGGCCCGAGTAATCTGCTACGTCATCGCCGCCATCCTGGCAACCGCCGGCCTGTGGCTGTCGTTCGTCGCCAGCACCGCCGACTCGTCGACCATCCTGATCAGCTTGGGCATCCTGACGTTGGCCGCCATGGCGTACACCGCCGCGGAGACCGACAACCTGAGCGACACGCCTGCCGACGACACCGTCCAGACGACCAGTCGCCGCCAGCAGGTCCCGAAGGTTGTCGCCGAGTTCATGGGCGCCGCCTACGTCACCGCCTTCGCCATCATGGAAGCCTTCCGTCTGCACGACGGCCGGATCAACGACAACAGGGTCGACCAGATCTGCACCGTGCTGGTGATCGTTGTCTGCCTGTTCTTGGCCATGATCCTGAGCGGTCACGGGTTCACGCGGCTCGACCGCAACAAGGCCCAGACCGTCACCAACCCCAACCCCACCGGCGCCTAGCGCCGACGATGAAGACCCCCTCCCTTGCGTGGAGCCATTTTTACCCTCACGGGTGGCACATGCAAGGGAGGTTTTCATTTTGTAAAACCTTGCATCGTCATCAGATACATTTTATAGTTTAGGACGTTCATAGTGTCGGTCCGTTCTTTGAAAGAGGTTGTTATGACCGAAGATTCCGTACAAACCGGGTCCAACCCGTCCGTAGGTGTCCGAATCGGCGCAGGGCTGATCGGCATGATCGCCGTCTTCATCTGCATCACCGCCGGGGCTGACGGCGACAGCTCCAACGCATCTGCCCAACTAGTGTCCATGGTGGCAGCCCTGACGGCCGGCCTGGGCATTGGCTACGCCTCCGGGCTCTTCTCTGTCATCAGCAAGCGTCAGGACCGCCGGAGCTCGCAGCCAAGCAAGCGCGCATCCTGGTTCGTCCCGTTCTACCTGATCGGGAGTGCCCTCATGCTCTACAGCGCTATCGAGCAGTTTATCACGCTCGTCTCCGGAGACGTCGATCCCAGCGCCGTCGACCGCCTCAGCGCTGTGGCGCTTGTCATGCTGTACCTCGGCCAAAGCTGGCTGCTGCTCCTCTTTGGACAACAGCGGTATGCCGAAGGTCGAGCGGCCAGGGCCCAGGCCAGCACTGTCGGTCCCTAGGAGCTAACCCCACCGAACACCCCTCCCTTACACAGAGCCATTTTAACCCTTCAACAGGGCGGCAAAGTGTAAGGGAGGTTTTCATGTCCACGCGTTGACAGGTTTTTGCTCTTATTGCATTATTATTACGTTCATCCCTGTTGTTCTTTGAGAAGAGGTGACACCTTAATGTTCAAGCGACTCGATGCGTGGTCAGCTCGACTCACGCCACCCATGAGGGGCGACCTGAGGCTCCTGGCGGCCATTTCGTCCGTTGGCAGCTTTTGGGTTGACTACGCCACCGGCAACACAAGTGAATTTTTCCAGCTGTTGTCGTTAGCGATGCTGCTCATGGCATTCACTTGCTACTACATGGGATCGGTGCCCGCCTCGCAGCAGCGGTTCGCACAGATTGCCACCCGCAGCGCCCGTTGGGTGAGCCTGTTTTTGCTCTTGGACACAATCGTACGGCTGCGCCGGCTTAGGTCAGGTGCGTTTGACACCAACGTGGCCGACAAGACCAGTGCCATCATCTTGCTGGTGACCGAAACTATCGGCTTTGTGCTGTTGTTTTGGTTTTCCACCAAGAACGCTCGTGCACGCCGATCCTCCAAAAGCCCCGACCGATGAACTCCTCTCCCCCATGCGTAGAAATTGCGTCAGTTCATATACCGAGCAGACCAACAAACGCATGGGGGAGAAATTACTTTTTAGGACCCTTCTGGAAGTCGACAATCCATTGGCCTAGCTGGCCACGATCTATTAATACGCAATTATTGCTGTCGGCCAGTTGTTTGGCAGCACCCGTGAATTGACTATTGGATACCACCATAGCCCGGCTACACTTGTAGTGGTTCAGGGCAGTAACCGCCTGACGGACCGACTCAGCCTTGGTCTTGCCCCGGTTGCGTTTTATCTGGATACCCCAGCGCTCACCGTCGCGATCGGCTATGGCGTCTATGCCCAGGTCGTATTTCTCGGTCAGTCGGACGTTTTGATAGCCTTGATTTTTCAGCAGCTGCTCTACATATTTCTCAAATACAAAGCCGTCCATGGCGTCTACGCTAGACAGTTCTATGGCACGCATTTTTTGGTGGCGCCTAAAAGCCGTCCAGCCCATGGCCACCGCTACTATGCAAGCAACAAACACCAGCGTTGTGACCAACAAAATCACTAAGCTAGTAGCGGTTGTAGCGGCCAAAACAGCCACAGCCAAAACAACCGCAATGATAAGAGTTGCGGTCAGTTCGCCCGTTGTGGCCTGCCGGCTCCGGCGGGAGTACGGGCGCTTGTAATACGGTTTGTTGCTCATACTTTTGTCTTAGTATACCCCGGCTTCGGGGCTTTGCTTTCGTCCTTTTGGACTCATCAGCACAAGCTTTGCGCTTTGCCCTGGCGCACACTCGTGGAGCTAGAGGGACGGATGTTCAGCAAGGGAAAACCCTCACTATCCGTCCCTACCGGGAGTTCCGGATTTACTAGAATTTATGGCTTCTAGCTGCCTGGAGCACTGTCTCTAGGTGTTCACCTTTGGATAGCGAGCGAGCATCTCCCTAGCACGACTGCCGGCTCTTTGCTGGAACTGCTCCAGATCCGTGTACCGAGCCTCGGCCTGGTCCAGCCGCCGCTGCAAATCGGCCGATTTGGCCTTCTCTTGCTCCAGCTCGGCACACGCCTGGTCTCGTCCAGCCGCCAGCTGGTCCAGCGCCAGCTCGTAGCCAGCGATAATCTCAGCTATCTGCTCGAGCTGCTGCTCCAGGGTGAGTTCGGGCTCGGTACCATTGGTAGAGGCCTTGCCCAGACGCTTGCGGGCACGGACGTCGGACTGCAACTTCTTGAGCGACTCGGGGGTGATGGGGGGATGGACCATGTCAACGGTGTAGGCAGTCAGCTGGCTGCGCTGCCCCTTGCGTTTGTAGGTCAGCAGGCCATAGGCGACGAGTTTGCCCTGCAGGTTGCGAGCGTTGTCTTCGTTGGCGCCGAAGGGCTGGAGCAACGTCAGGATGGTGTGAGCCGGCCCAGGCGGCGCACTGAAGTTCCCCTGGTCGTCGGCTCTCTCCCGTAAAGCTGCCAACGCGACGTTGAGCTGCTTCTCGAGCGACATGGCGATTCGCGGGGCGAATCTGCCGTTGACCCCAGTGGTCTGTTTGGTTGCAGTGGCTTGCTTGGCCATCGCACATCCTTTCATGTCAGCTATCCGTGTCTTGCCGGATGGCTAGAAGGTGACTTCGCCAGTTTTCATGACGGTGCACATCTGCAAAGGAGTCCCTTGCTGCGAGAGTTGTTACCCCCACTGGAACATCTTCAGATGATGGGTCTATTATGTTATTTATTTCTTTTTATGTCTATATGATTGGCTCGCTAACTTAAGTTTTTCCGTTCCACAAGTCACACATTTGGTATGGCCTCTGGGTCGGGCAGCAGGTGAGCTATGGTGTCGGGGTCGCATGAAATGCGATTGTAACGTCCCGAGCACCATAGTACTCACCTGCTGCTGTTGATCTATCTAGTACCGCCTGGACATCACCGCTTGCCCGCGATGAAGTGCTTGGCGTAGTGCGGAGCTTCCAGGTCGATGGCCACACGCTCGACGTCGAACTCGAAGTCGAAGCTGCCATGCCGGATCAGCAGAAGCACCAGCTTTAGCGCCAGCCACTCCTGCAGGTGCATGATCTGCCTATCGTGCCTGGTGTTGTGCTTGCCCTGGGTCTCGTCCAGCTTGACCCACACCGGGTGACGGATATTGAAGGTCAGCACCCCCGTGTCTGGGTCGAAGATCCACAGGTAGCTGCTGCCCTCCATCATCTCGTAGGCGAACTTCAGACTCCCCTTGCTGGAGGTGCCCTTGGTCTGCCCCTGCTCGTCTTGCTCCTCGCGTTCCGGCTTGGGTGGCCGGGCGATGGTCGGCTGACGCCTGGTGCGCTTGGAGGAGGTATTGTCGCCGGTTGGCGACGGACCTCGTGCCTTGCGCTCCAGAGCCTGTTCGGCCTCCACCTCTGCGGGGAACAAGTCGGCCAACTTCCGAGTGATGCCCTCGTCAAGTTCGCCCAACAACCTGGCCAGGGACTTCTCGCCGAGTTCGCGGTAGCGCTCGTCGCGCTGAGCCTCGGACTCGTCCTCGAAGTACTCCTTGCCGTGGTGCTGGTACCACCAGTCGATAGCCAAGTACATGGCCATCAGGGCCTCGTTCAGAACGAACTTGTTGCGCTCGGGCGCCAGTTCGATCTTCTCGACACGGATGGTCCCCTCGAAGTAGCCCGAACCGAGCACGTCGAAAGCATCCTTGACCGCGTCGAGCCACCTGGCACCCATGGCCTGGGTCTGGACCTCGCGCAGAGTCACGGGATAGTCGTCGTCCAGTTCCATGACAAAGACTTCGCCGCTGCGCTTGCCGCCTGACTTGCGAGCCCGATAGAGCTCGAAGACGACTTCGCCGCACTCGCCGCCGTCGAACCTGACGACCTCTAGGGGTTGACCCTGGAAGTCATCCGGATTGATCGTGCCGCTCTGGGGGTGACCCAGACCATCGTTGATCAGGATGTGGACGGTAGTGTCCGAGCGACGCATACCGATGCCCAGCTTGGCCCTGATGAGGCCCTGCAGGTCATCGATATTGGTGGCATTCACCACCTTGTCCTCGGTCACTTCGCGCAGGTTGACCATGGTCCGCCACCGGCAGCCCAAAGCAGCAGCCTGCTTGGAGAACCGCCGCGGAACGCGGGGCAGCTTGGCCTCCTGCACGATGGGCACCTTGATGTCCCGGGCCTGCTTGATGATGTCCTCGCCGCGAAACGTCCAGATGTTGGCGTGATCCATCCCACTGGACATGCTGGCGAAGACATACGTCTTGCATTTGTCCAGCGGCGAGATCAGTCCTCGACCAAAGCGGCCCAGGCTGCCCTTGCGCTTGACGGACTTGCCCACGCTCATGAGCGCCCTGCGGAAGTCGTCCTGCGTGACGCCGTTGCCGTCGTCCAGGACAAGGACCTCGCGCCCTTGCGGGTTGGGGTTGATGCCGATGAAGACGTTGTGAGCCTTGGCGTCGATGGCGTTCTGGACGGCCTCGACAATGGTCAGGTTGAGGGTCGGATAGGTGTTCGCGAAGTGCATGAGCGCTTCGCCGTGGTGAAGACTGAGCGAGTCGCTGTCGTCCTCGTCATCGGCCTCGACGGCATCGAGGTCAGGGTCGGGTCTGGATTGCGTCATCTCCGCCGTCCTCACTGGTTGAGTGCCCTTTCGCTACACAACTTGTTGACCAAGTTGGAGAAGTTGAACATGCCGTCTTCTCCGAGAAGCTCCCGGACAAGTTCGCGATCTTCCGCAGTGCAACCGGCCGAGACCAGGTAGCGAGCATCCGCAGTCACCGCGGCAAAACGCTGCGCAATCGCCAGCAGGCGATCGTGCTTGCCAGGATCAGCGGACATGTGCAGGAGCGCCGGAACTGGCGTTGGCAGAACTGCCGGAAGTTCTTCGACATCTGCCTGGACCGGATCGGCTTCTTGGTCATCAAGACCCAGCTTCTCCTTCCACACACGCTTGGCTTTCTCCAGGTCATCGCCATAGACAACCCGAAGATCCTCCAGTGTGTCCCGGGGCCGAGTCGGCGGGCTCTGTTCGCCCCGAATGATGTGCAGAACGCCCTGCTCATTGAGCAGTTTGCAGCTGTGCTGCGCGGCTTCGAGCGAAACGAGGTCATACGCCATGAGCTCGCCCAGGTATCGGCCGTAGGCCGACACTCTTTTGAGCTCGGGTGAGTCTACTCCGGCAAGTGCCAGCAAGTGCCACAGTCGATTGATCTGTTGCCCTCGAGGCACTATGTTCTTTCTCAGCCACGTATCTATCGTCGCCGTAGTAACGCCGACAAATTCCGCGACAAGGTCATCGTCCAGCTTTGCGTGACGCAATCGCTGGACGACCAACGGACCTAGTTTTTGGGCCTTCACCGAGTCCTCTCCTACTTGAGGGGTATGGGTCTAGCTGTTGATGTACTATCTTATGGGTAGATCAATAAAAACTATACCAGCTTTGTGCAAGGTCGCCCAATATCTGCCATTTTTAGAAGCGGCGGTCGGGCCAGGGGTCGATAAACTTCAGCTCTAGCACAAATTTTAGCCAAACATCCTCTAGCCCAGGATTTTTTACCCAGTCATCTTCGGCAACACGTCCCGCCTCATAGGCGTGCGTCCGCTGAGCAAGCGCCTGCAGATCCGAGCGATCGTACCAGCCAGCATTCTTTGCTTCATCTAACTTGGGCGAAAGTTCACCTGCGTACTCAGTCGCGGTGTATACCCACCAATTGTGATACTGGCCATTGCGGCGACAATTATTAGACATACGACGCTCTTGTATAGTTGTCTTGACCAGACCACCCGCAGCAATGATCAAACCTGTCTCTTCCCGCACCTCCCTCAGGGCGGCTCGTTCAGGATCGCCCCCATCCTCGGGGTCCATATGTCCGGCCGGCCCAGCCATGCCAAATGGATACTTCTGACGTTCTATCAGGAGAACTCTTTCCTCAGAGTCTACAATAAGCACTCCAACACTTGTGTGATCACACACATCTATAGTTTCAGCCATATAAAAAGCTCCTTTTACTTAGTAAGTATAAAGGAGCCTTAATTGGTTGAAAGAAAATGGATTTTACAAACGGACTTAGTGCGTTGGGGCACCTTTGTATTTGTCGCTGCCAAAACCAAGCATCAGGAAGCCAACAAACGAGAAGAGCCACAAACCAAATATGCCAAACATGTCGCTCTTGCCAAAGGCCCGGGCCACATCCAGAGACACAATAATATGCACTATCAAGTTCACAACAGGAATTAGATACAACACCAACCACCACTCTGGTCGCCCAGCAATCTTCAGCAAGATATAGGTATTGTAGATAGGAATAATCGCTGCCCACCCTGGGTGTCCGGCTTTCTGAAAAGTCTTCCACAGACCCGCAACAATAGCCACTATAAATGCCAACCAGAACAGCATAGCGAACGCGCCCATACCACCACTGCCGGGCTGCGTTTCTAGATCCGACGAATAACTGTATTGCGCCAATAGACTTACAACACTCATATTTTTATTGTCCTTTTTACATTACTCTCACATTGTACAGTAAAAAAGCATAAGCAATACCTAGTCTCCTCAGTTTTTAACAAGCTTTTAATCAGGACGCTCTCAGCCAAATTCTAGACGGGTGCGATATACTAGAACGGTTTTCATGGACCAAAGATCCCGCTATAAGGCCTACCGACCAGCCCGTTCAGTCAGTCGTACACTCGAGCGACCCGCTGCACTCCCATCTCGCAAACGCTCACCTGCTGGTGGCATCATGCTCGTTATCACCCTGTGCTTACTGGCCGGGTTATTTTTATGGAAACCATCTACCGCCTCAGAAGCCCTAGCCAAAGTAACCCATAAGCAAGAGGAGCCAGCGCAGCCGCAAGTGCCAGCTGCCGTAGACACCACCAACATCCGACCGGCAATAGATACCATCATTGCCCAGAACCCATCATTGCAAATCGGTGTTGCCTATGTCGACCTCAACCACCCAGACACCATTTCAGCACAAGGAGTTAGCTCGCAGTTTATCGCCGCCAGCGTAGGCAAACTACTCAGCGCTGTCACGTATTATCACAACCAAGAGCAAGGGCTGGACAGCACTTATCGTGACCGCAGCGACGAGGAACTACGACGCCTGCTGGTAGAGAGTGACAACAACGTCTGGATCCCACTGAATGACGACCTGGGACGTCCCGCCATGGAAGCCTTTGCCCGAAGTATCGGCATGCAAACGTATGCCGCAGCCGAAAACACTATGACGGCGAGCGATGCCGCCCTTTTGCTCAGGCAGCTCTATAAGAAAGAACTGCTGAGCGAACAGCACACCCAAAAGCTGCTAGCGTATATGAAACAAGCTGACCGCAACGAGATCTTTGGCCCGACTATTCCAACCGGCGTAAAGGTCTACCACAAAGCCGGCTGGCTGGATGACCGACTGCATAATGTAGCCATCGTAGACAACGGCAAGAACCCATATGTAATAGTCATATTCTCCAAATCCAACATAAAACCCTACAACGAACAAAAAGGCCTGACCGCCCTACGCAGCATCAGCTCCACCCTAGCTACCAGCTTCATCACCTCCCCTAAACACACCCAATAACAACTCAAGCACACCCCTCGTTGCAGTGCTTCCCCCTCCGCCCTCCGACAGGCGGTTACGAAAAACAGGACTGGCCAGGCAGTGCGATGCTGTCCGGTTCCTGTGGAACTTGTTCTGCTTTTTATGAATTGATTTCAACGGAATAGCAGAACTTCAGACAGTCCTCGGAACGCGGGCAGCATCGCACTGCCTGAACCAATCCGTTTCCGCAAAGCCTGATCAGAGTGGCAGAGGGGAAAGCCGCCTACCACCAAACTGGTATTGGATACATACTCACAGATCAGGCTTTACAGAAACTGATTGGGCGGATGGTGTTCGGCATTGCGCGATCCGAGGACTGTGTGCAGCCCTGTATTTCCGCTGAAATCATAACAAAGACAGGGCAAGTTCCGCAGGAGCCGAATGCCGGATACTATCCGGACAGTCATGTTTCTGGAACCGCCTGTCTGGGGGTATGTATGCAAGCCCCGAGCTGACGGACCCATGTAGTAGGGACCCCCTGGAAGTGGCATAGGCAAACGCGGCGGCAAGAGGTATATGGTATTGTAGGGTGTATAAGTGTTTACGCTTATATGTCATTAACCAACAAAAGGAGGGCTTATGCTCAAACAGATTATTACTGAAACCACTGACGCTGTCGTGGCCGCCGTACAAGGTGTAGACGACATCCTAGATGCCATAACCGAAGCTGTAAAGGACCAAGTAGTTAATGTTCTGAAGGATGTTGGCGAGATTGGCGGTGGCACCGTAGAGGCCGTAGCCTCGGTTGCCAGCGGTGCAATCAAAGGAGCCGGTCAGGTAGGCGCGTCTGTCACCGACACTGCCGCCAATACTATGAGTGGAATCATCAAAGGTACTTCACAGGTTAGCGGTGACGTACTGGGCGCAATCCGTGGCGGCGCAAAAGGTATCGTTGAAGGCGTAGCCGACGCTGGTGGCGACGTAGGCGGTGCAGCTGTATCTGCCGTGCAAGGTGCCATAAAGGCAGTTGGCGACACCGGCGGTAACACAGCTGATGCAGCCAAAGAAGCCGTAGGTGGCGCCCTGGACGCAGCCGGAGATGTTGGTGGAGATGCCGCAGGCAAAGTGAGGACCGCCCTTTTGGAGGCAGCCGCTCTTCCACATGATGTGATAGAGTCTGCCATTAAAGGCCACGAAGACAAGAAAAAATAGTCAAGCATTTGCATCACATAAAAAATCCGGCTCATACGAGCCGGATTTTTTGAATACAACCTAAAAGCTAAACAGCGACTGGTGGCTGAGGAGCTTCATCCTCTGGGGCATCAGGTGCCGGAGGAACATCTACTGGGTTGTCACCAGGTTGAGGTGGTACTGGTGGTTGATCACCGCCAAAACCGCCGGCGCCGCCAGCTGGATCTGTAGGCACTACAGGACCTGCGTCAGGTGCGGGTGCTGCGGGATCCTGTGGGTTAGGTTGGTTGAAATCATTTGCTGGATCTGCCATGTTTTTGCATTCCTTTTTTTAGTAATACTGCTACATTATCTCACACTGTCTAAAAAACAGTAGCGCTTTTAACGTCTGATAGGAAAAATCCGTATCACCTACCCCAGTAGTTCATAGTATTAAGTGTGTTGCTATTAACAACAGAGGGCGCAGGAACAGCTATAATAGAAGGCATGTATTTCATAAGTAGCCGCAAGCGCCTCACTTCTAACACTCTTTTTTTGCACCTACTGCCAACCGGTGCAGTGTTACTAACCCTGCTGAGTATTAGCCTGCTTGGCTGGCACAATGCTCGGCAGGCCTTGGCAGCCGAAAAGCAAAACGCTACCTCTACTCACGCCACAAGCGCGCGCGATTCTGTAGTCGAACGCATGGGAACATACGAGGTAGTCCTGAGGGGCGCCAGCGCACTCTTTAACTCGTCAGACATTGTCACGCGCACCGAGTGGAAAAATTATGTCAGCAGTTTTGACTTGCAGCAAAAATACCCAGGCATACAAAGTGTTGGCTATATCAGCTTTGTGTCGCCCAACCAAAAAGAAGCACTGACGGCTCGTATGCAGCAAGAAGGATTTCCAGACTTTCATCTCTATCCGGACGGCAACCGCGATACCTATACTGCAGTTCTATACACCGAACCTTTTCGTAGTTCTGCCGGCCTAGGCTACGACATGTATGCCGAACCGACCCGGCGAGCCGCCATGCAAAGAGCTAGCGCAACTGGCGAGGCCTCACTGACCAGCAAGCTCACCTTTATCCAGAATGATGCCAAACTCAGCACAAACTCGGGCTTCACCATGTTCGTGCCTGTTTATAGTACGGTTGCAGACCAATCCCTGCCAGCCGGGCAACGCAAAATACAAGGTTTTGCCTACGCTCCGTTCATTGGCAAAAACCTATTCGGCGGAATCTTTGGTACGCAAAGCACCACATCTGCCCTACGTATTTATGATGCAGCTGACCAGTCCGCCAATGGGCTGCTGTACGAGTCCGAGAACTATTCCTCACTGGCTGCCGACACCACCGGCTATAGCCACACGGTAGATATGAACTTGTACGGACGTACCTGGAAACTAGACTTCCGGTTCTCGCCCTCTATCATCTCCGAGAACACACGCAACCGCCCTACGACCGCACTCATATCTGGCATCATTCTCAGCGCACTGTTGTCTGGATTTGTACTAGCACTATTGGTGGCCCGCACCCGCGCGCTGGGCAATACCAAACAGGTCGAAGTCCAAGCTGCCAAGGACGAATTGCTATCGCTGGCTTCACACCAACTGCGCACGCCCGCAACGTCAGTCAAACAGTATATCGGTATGCTCAAAGACGGATATGCTGGCAACGTAAATACCGATCAGCAAAGCCTGCTAGACAAAGCCTACGAAAGCAACGAGCGGCAGCTGCACATCATCAACCAACTACTGTATGTTGCCAAAATAGACGCCCAAGGCATTGTCATTACTCCCCGCCGTATTAACCTGAACAAGCTCTTGCGTGACCTTGCAGCAGAATTGACACCAGAAGCCGAGCAAAAGAAAAGCCGCATCAAACTACAACTGCCGTCAAAGAATGTTTTCATAGAAGCCGACGAGCACTGTGTTCGCATGTCACTAGAAAACCTACTGACCAACGCCATCAAATACTCTTACGAGCAAAAACCCATAACCGTCAGCCTGAGAACTCAGAAGGCAAAAGTCAGAATAGCCATTTCCGACAAAGGCATCGGCATTGCCACCGACGACATACCCCAGCTATTTCAGCGCTTCACGCGCATTCCAAATGAACTGTCCAACCAAACCAGCGGCAGTGGAATTGGGTTGTATCTAAGTCAACAGCTGATCGATCTGCACGATGGCTCTATCCAGGTCACGTCTACCGTTGGCAAAGGAACTACCTTCACCGTTACACTGCCAAAGCAGCAAGTTCGCTAGGCAAGTAAAGATTGATTCGGAAATAAATCAGGTATAATAGGTTTAGCAATGGCTACAATTTTGATTGTCGAGGACGAGAGAAACCTCAACGAAGCGTACCAAATGATCTTGAAGCGTGAAGGTCACACTATTCACGCAGCTTACGACGGCACCGAGGCCCTGAACGTCACCGAAACCCTCGAGCCTGATCTTATTCTGCTGGACTTACGCATGCCCAAAATGGGCGGTGTCGAATTCCTGAAAAAGTACGACCTCAAAAAACACAAAGGCGTCAAAGTCGTCATCTTTAGCAACCTGGATACCCAAAAAGAAATAGACGAAGCCTACACACTTGGCGCCGACAAATACATGCTAAAAGCCTGGGCGTCTCCAAAAGAATTGATCCAGCTGGTTAACGGCATGCTCAAAACCAAGTCTAAAAAATAGCTACACCGTAAGCTGCAAAGAAACCACGAAAGTGGTTTTTTTATGTGTGTCGATAGCCTCCAAGAGTGGCAGCAAGTCAGGTATCAGCTGATGGGTTCTGACTTCGCTGTCAGTAGTGACAATAAGCTGGGGCACTGTTTTTGCCGGCAGCTCTGCCACCTTGCCAACATGGACATAGGCCACCACATGACTCAGCAACACGTTGCCTTCGCTTATTCTGATATCTGCCACGCCCGCCAGACGAGGCAGATCAACATCCCAGCCCATTTTTTCGTGTACCTCACGCTGGGCAGCAGCCGATACGTCCTCGCCAAAATGCACCTTGCCACCGATCATGCCAACCAATCCCTTGTACGGCTCTTTGTCTTTCTGATACAGCAGCAGCTGGCCCCCATAAGTAAGCAGCGTGTAGCTGATAACTTTAGGAGTCTGTTTGGGGTTAGTTCCTACACTAGATAAATAATCTACAATTGTTTTCCCGGCAGTCGTCAGCTTGTACAGGCCTTGATCTGCCTGCTTCTGCACATAGCCCGCAGACTCCAGCTGGCCCAAATGGTAGCGCAGATGGCTGCTCTCTATGTTTGCCGGCAATAGCTCTCGATACCGTGCGCCGTCCTGATAGCGCAATATGTCCAAAATATGTTTCTGCAAATAATGCACCTCATAAGTGTAAAACAAGTTTGTAAAAACAGCTTCACTGCTTAGACTTCACGATTCTTGTATAGATATGTATGTCAGCAATAAAAGGAGATATGCATGGAAAACCTATCGCCAGCCGAACTTGCCAACCGGGTAAAATCAAAAAAGCCCGCCAAAGAAATGAGCTACGACCAAGGTGTTCACGATCTCGTAGAGGCGGCGGGTAGGGTTCGAAAGTGGCTGCACAAAGGCAAGTTCGAGCAAACACCCGAAGGTTACCTGAAGGTCGATCCTATAGATACGTCTGATTATGATTATCCCGGCTGCATAATAGGCGAGGTAGAGATCCGGTTCGTAGACACAAGCGGCTATAGCGTAAGGCTAGGTGGCATAGGGTTTAGTTCTGCCGAAGTGAACATCTCGCCCAACGAGACAGAACCACTCTACCCTAGTGACGAACGCTGGGATGCCGTGGTCGGGGCTATCGGCAGAGCAATCGTAGAGTGCCAAGGAAAGGGACAAAAATTTTCAGACGACTAACTAAAAAAACGACCCAGAAAAGGGTCGTTTCAGTTCCCGATAGTGTGAAGGTCTACATAGGTAGAGCTTCGTACACGCAGACCGCTCCGTCCTTTGAGGACAGCAATGGGCAGCCCTTGGACAATTTGACCGCATCGTCCATGCTGTCGGCACTCACGATAGAATAGCCAGTTGCAGGCGGGTTATGAACTTCCATGACACCGTCCTTATTCACGGCTTTTCCGCCCTCGGCAAAAGGATTGCCGCCGTCTACTAGCTTGTCGCCCAGTTCACCAAACCATTTGCCCCACTCCTCGGCGTTGCCACCATCAGATGCACTACCGGCGTAGTAGATGTATACGTATTTTCCCATTGTTCGCTCCTTTAACTTCCTGTTTAGGTTTATTACTTTCCCGGACTCATTCCTGCATCCTGGAAACATAGTTTTCGAACGAGGCCTGAGTGTTTCCCCATTCAGTTTGATAGTGCATAATCCAGTTCTTAAGAAGCCCCAGGGTGGTGGGGTTGAGGGCGACAAAGTTAGTCCGCCCTGCCTTTCGGCGAATAATCAGCTCGGCACGTTCAAGAGTACGGATGTGTTTATGGATAGCCGGCAGTGATAGGTCTCGACGCTGAGCAAGCTGGCTGACCGTAGCCGGCTGCAAAGACAGGTCATGCACAATACCCCGGCGCTTTGGGTTGGCCAGCGCCTCAAGTACAGCATCTAGCTGGGGAGAATCATAAGATATAGTCATAATAGTTAACCTATTAGTTAACTATATAGCACCCCACCCCATTGTCAACACCCCCACTAGCTATATTGCTCGGGCTTGCACTATGCACCCAAACTGGCGGTTGGATAAACAAGACTAGCCAGAAAAGATTCTACCATCTGGCAGCTTGCGGAACTTGTCCTGTCTTTGTTATTGATTTCAAACGAAATACAGGACTGCACACAGTCCTCGCTGCGCAGGTAGCAGAACCTTCCCTGTCTAATCTGTTTACCCAAAGCCAGCCTGGGCCCACAGATGCAATCCAGCGCGAAGACCACAGCACGGGTGTCTTCACGTAGGCAACCCAGTGCCGGGGGATTGGATACATACGCTCAGATCAGGCTTTGCAGAAACTGATTGGACGGGGGCATTCGGCATTATGCGCTCCGAGGACTGTCTGAAGCCCTGCTTTCCATTGAATCAATTAATAAGGCAGGGCAAGTTCCACAGGAGCCAAATGCCGGATGCCACCCGAACAGTCATGTTTCTGGAACCGCCTGTCTGGGGGTGTGTATGCAATCCCTAGCAGACAGGCTTACGCAGAGGCGCAGTGCCTACTTATAGATGGATGTGATCACCACTGTCAAAGGCTAGATCTGGAGGTCTTTGAAATTGTCTTCGCCCAAGGACAGGATCAATTTGTCACGGTTGATGGTGTACTCGCGGCCACGATAGCGCAATATGCCTTTTTTCTTTAACTTGACCAGTTCTGCCGCCGTTGTTTCGCGCGTCAGGCCAATCAAGTCAGCAATCATTTGCTGAGTCAGCTGCATTTCTATGCGGTAAGAGCCCTTTAGCATTTCGCGGCCGTATACCTGCATCAGGTAGTACAGCGTGTACAAAACTTTGTCGGCAGCTTTGGGCTGTTCCAGTGCAGTGATACGCATCAGCGCACCAGCATAGTTGCCTAGATAGTGATTAGCCACGGCCTGTAAGGCTTCATGATTTTTATTGATATAGTCCCTGAACTCTTCGGTGGGGACCACGTACATTTCGCCGTCGGTCTGCGCCTCGTAATAATAAAAAGCAGTAGGACCTTTATCGAACGACCAAGTGGTGGGGAAAATATCACCCTGTAGCTTGAACGTCGCAATACGTTCGTCACCTTGTGGGGTGATGTTGTATAGCTTTACGATCCCCGACTTCACAATATAAGCATTCCGAGGAACCTCACCTTGATAGATAAGAATATTCCCCTGACGGAAGCGTTTGGTAATAAGTGTCTTTAAAAACGGCTGAAAAGCTTCACCTAGCACAGTCTGCAACTTCCCCATATTTGAAATTAGTTTGCCCTTCCATTGTAGCGTCATAGTGGCCAGGCAGCAAAATCACTTCGGTTATTGTACTATATGTAATCATTCTTACAGATAAATCACCCCTATATAGTTATGCTATTTATGAGTTAACAGCTCGAACATCAATAACGAAAGGAGACGAGCATGAGAAACTCGCAGGCCAATAGGGTAGACCTAGACACAAGGATTGATTCCTTCCTCGGCAGGAAGTTCAAACAATACCCCAATCTAAGCACTTCCGAAAAAGCCATAGGTACGCTCACGCGTCGTCCCCAGGACTCGTCCCCTACATAAGAAACTTCAAGTCCAGCTGATCGGAGCGGGACCGTGCAAGTTCTAGGTGACAGAGTAGATGTAATAGGTGCTGCATGTATGTTTGAACTTGTGCTATGGATTGGGCTTGGGGCACTTACCGGATGGATCGGCTCGTTAGCCACCCGGACAAATGATCATAGGGCTACGGTTCCGTACATACTATTAGGCATTATTGGTTCGGTCTGTGGCGGCATTGCGGGTCGCAGCCTCGGTATGACCGCTTTTAGCGGAAAACTCGCAATCAATCCAAATAGTCTTATGATTGCTTGGTTTGTGGCAGTAGTCTCTGTTGTAGCACTCAGTTTTTTCGGGCGGACTAGCTCAAGCTAAGCCGACCCATGACGTCCCAAGGGGGAGACAAAAACAATATGCGGCACCTTTTACATGTCCTTTGATTTGGCGATTTGGTAGGTTAGTTTGTTTTGGGCCAGATATATACCAGCACCCACAATCGCAAAATAGATAAGTCCCATAATACACGCCTCTAGTAAGTGAGACGGTTTGATTATCAGTAAATATGTGCCCGTAGCCAACGTCGCCGAGGCAAAGGCATAAGACGTCTGTAGTTTGCGCCTCGATGGCGCCAGATAGGTATAAGCCGTGAAGGCCATGCCGCCAAAGGCGGTCATAATATGGAGTAAAAGCATCATACTAAAAGTATACCACTAGCAAGTTTAATTTTACGGCAACCAGGCGTCGAGTGATATGAGTAGACTAAAGGCAGTGAGCACCACCAGCGACACCCCAAACAGGCCGCGCGCCCACTTGACGTCATCTTCTACGCCAAAGCCTTTGATTGCTTTATAAAGCCACCACAGCCCAACTACTGTCATAGCTACTAAGTACACATATCCCGTGTAGCCCAGGGTTGTTAGCAGGCTTGTCGCCACAACAAACAACACGATATAACCCAATATGCTTACCTTGGCACGATGATTGCCCTTTGCCACCGGCAGGACCGGCAAGCCAGCGGCCTTGTAGTCCTGGAATCGATACATAGCTATGGCGTAAAAATGTGGCATCTGCCAGCTTGCCAGCACCAAAAACACCAGCAAGGCACCAGTATCAAACCGGCCGTTTGCAGCCGTATAGCCGGCCGTTATAGACAAAGCCCCAGGTATGCTGCCCACCAGCGTACCTAGCGGAGAGGCCCGCTTGGCAACCGCATACACCCCAACATACATACCAAAAGCCAGTACGCCCAAGGACACCGTCAGTATGTTTGTCCCCACGGCTAGTACCGCAAAACCAAGCCCGCCCAGCGCAGCGGCATACACAAAAGCATGGGGTGGGCTTATGGCCCCTTGCACCAACGCACGGTTTTTTGTGCGGGCCATTTTTTTATCAATGTTGCGGTCAATATAATTGTTACAGACGCAAGCGCAGCCGATAACCAAGGCCACACCAACACAAGTAGCCAGCAGCTGCCAGAGATCAATCGACCGCCCAGAGGCCAGCAAAAAACCAGCACCAGCCGTCATGACGTTAGCTCGGATAATGCCTGGCTTTGTAACAGCAATATATTTCTTGGCTACTTCCACTTTTGCCCCTTAATGAGCTTGATTATATACGACACCGCTCATTAAGCGTAAGCAGAGGAGTCATATGGTATATTAAGCATAAGGATATCGGGCAAGTGATCATGGAGTGTTAAATGGCAAAACGCAAAAAAACCCAGGGTAAGCCTCTATGGCTGGCCTTATTTGGATTGGTAGGCCTCTGCGTGCTTGTCGCGGTACTTTTGCGTGGCAACGACGTTATCCTGTTTAACCCCAAGGGCCTAATAGCCACCGAGCAACATCGGCTAATGGTAACCTCTACATTAATCATGCTGGGCTTTGCGGTGCCAGTGCTCTTTTTCCTTTACTTCTTTGCCTGGAAATACCGGGAAACCAACCAAAAATCTGCCCACAACCCGGCTGCCAGTCGCGGCAAGCTGCCCGTCTTGGCATTTTGGGCCATGCCGACGGCTATCATGCTGATTTTGGCGTCGATAATGGTGCCGGCAACCTTCAAGCTCGAACCACAGGACAGCATCCAAACCGAAAAAGAACCTTTGACTGTCCAGGTGGTAGCCATGCGCTGGAAGTGGCTGTTTATATACCCCGAACAAAACATCGCGACTGTCAATTATGTACAGATCCCCGTGGATACCCCTGTCAAGTTTGAACTAACAGCTGACGAAACACCCATGAGCTCGTTCTGGATCCCCCACCTAGGTGGCCAGCTGTACGCCATGACCGAGCACGTCAACCAGCTAAACCTACTGCCCGACACACTGGGCGACTACGAAGGCAGCGCAGCCGAAATAAACGGGGCCGGTTTTGCTGGCATGAGGTTTAACACCCGCGTCAGCACCCAGGAAGATTTTGATGCATGGGTATATGCCAAAAAGCTATCCGCCCATGAACTAAGCACCCAGGAATATGCAAAATTGCTCAAGCCCACCGAGAATCACCCGGCCGAGTTTTATTCCAGCGCTGATCCAAAAATATATAGTACTATACTGAGTAAATACGCCGGATCTCACCAGCACCCTACAAAACAAGGTGAACATACCGAGCATGAGGGACACTACTAATGAGAGAATTCTGGCTGGGAAGGCTAAACTCGCACGCGCTGCCGCATGAGTGGTTCACTATTGCCGGGTCCGTATCTTTTATATTAATGGGGGTCACGGTCATTGCCCTCCTGACCTACACAAAACGCTGGAAGTGGCTATGGAACGAGTGGCTGACGTCGGTTGATCCCAAGCGGATCGGCATCATGTATTTTATCGTTGGAGGGTTCATGCTGCTTCGAGGTGGGCTAGATGCCATCATGATGTGGCTGCAGCAGTCACTGTCATCCGGAGCTTCGCACGGCTACCTGTCGGCGGAACACTTTCAGCAAATCTTTACAGCCCACGGCAACATCATGGTGTTCTTTGTGGCTATGGGACTTATCTTTGGCCTTATCAACTACATTGTTCCTTTGCAGATCGGGGCACGCGACCTAGCATCGCCGTTTATGAACACACTCGGGTTTTGGCTGTATGTGGCCGGCGTCCTTATGGTAAATATGTTCTTCTTGTTTGGCGGAGAATACGCCGCAACCGGCTGGCTGGCCGTTGCCCCGCTGTCCGGCAAAGCGTTTAGTCCGGGTGTGGGAGTGGATTATTGGATATGGAGTCTGCAAATTTCTGGTATCGGCACCACACTGGGCGCCATCAACTTTATTATGACCATCCTCAAAATGCGCGCCAAAGGAATGTCTCTTCTAAAGATGCCCTTGTTCACGTGGGGCAGCTTGTGCAGCATGATCATGGCGGTCAGCGTCTTTCCGCTGCTTACCATGACACTTTTCCTGGTGTTCTTTGACCGCTATTTTGGCACTCACTTCTTTACGACAGACGCAGGCGGCAATGCCATGATGTACACCAACCTGATCTGGATGTGGGGACACCCGGAAGTGTATATCCTCATGCTGCCGTCGTTCGGTGTCTTTTCAGAAATAGTTTCTACCTTTAGCCGCAAGCCAGTGGCTTACTACAAATCCAATGTTCTGGCCATGATCGGCGTCTCGTCCATTGCACTGTTGGTATGGCTGCACCACTTCTTTACTATGGGCGCCAGCGCCGAAGTAAACTCCGCCTTTGGGGTAGCAACCATGCTAATCGCCATACCCACAACCGTGCTGGTGTTCAGCTGGATTGCCACCATGTATAAGGGCCGGATACGGTTCACCACACCCATGCTGTGGTTCCTTGGGTTCATTGCCATTTTTGCGCTCGGGGGGATTTCTGGCGTGTTGCTGGCTATACCGCCCGTTGATTTCCAGCTGCACAACAGTCTGTTCTTGGTGGCACACTTTCACTCCACGGTTATCGGCGGGGTGCTGTTTGGCATCTTTGCCGGGCTAAACTATTGGTTCCCTAAATTTGCCGGATTCAAGCTAAACGAGCGGATCGGTCGGTACGCCGTGTGGAGTTGGATAATTGGATTCTTCGTCGCCTTTACTCCACTGTATATCCTCGGACTCATGGGAGCCACCAGAAGATTAGACCACTATGACTCCGCCAAGGGCTGGCAGCCATTCTACATCATGGCACTTGTCGGAGGTCTTATCATTGCCGTTGGCGTAGCCCTGCAAATCGTACAAATTATTGCCAGCGTCATACAAAGAAAGCGACTGTACGACACCACGGGCGATCCATGGGATGGCCGCACTCTGGAGTGGTCGGTCAGCTCACCCGCTCCCGCCTACAACTTTGCTACCATCCCAGAAGTAAATAGCCGTGATGCGTACTGGGAAATGAAGCATCTGCACAAACCAAAACATACCTACGAAGACATACCTACGCCCAAGAACACTGCCTCTGGCATATATATCTCTATCTTTGCTTTTTTGGCTGGATTTGGGTTTGTCTGGGAGATGAACTGGCTGGCCGTGGTTGGCATAGTTGGCATCATCGCCTGTTTGATTGCTCGAACGTTCAACGAAGATTCCGAATATATAATTTCGGCCGAACAAGTTGAAAAGATGGAAAAAACACACGCCCAAAAAGTTCGTGCCCTGCAGCGCGGTGACCATACCAACGAAGAAGACATGGGTCTTATAGAATTTGTGCGTATCGTGCTAGTTTGGGCCCTTGGAATAGCAAAGGGCATACTGAGGGGCAAAAGAAGATGACGCGTCATGCAGAAATGACTCACGAAGAAGCCGCCAACGACCGCGTGATGTTCGGCTTTTGGGTTTACCTGATGACCGACCTGTTGATGTTTGCCATATTGTTTGCGGTATACGCAGTACTCCACGGCAATACCATGGGCGGGCCAAGCGGCCGTGATTTGTTCAAACCCCAGTTGGCTCTAGCCGAAACGCTGATCCTGCTGACCAGTAGCTTTACCGCCGGTATCGGTATGATTGCTGCCCGCCGCGGTATCAAACGCCAAGTGCTGGTGTGGTTTGGCATCACCTTCCTGCTGGGGCTGGCTTTCTTGGGTATCGAGCTGTATGAATTCGCCGAATTTATCCACGAGGGTCATACCATGACCGTTAACGCATTCCTGTCTTCATTCTTCTTGTTGGTTGGTACACACGGCCTGCATATCACCTCGGGGCTACTATGGCTAGCAGTCACGCTGGTGTTTGTCATAAAAAGAGGTCTTAACTCGCACATGGTCCGCAAGCTGGCCCTGCTCAGCCTGTTCTGGCACTTCTTAGATATTGTCTGGATATTTATCTTCACAGTGGTGTACCTGAGGGCGTTCGTATGAGCAAGACAACCCACACCCCCCACCACCAGCCAAAGGGCGAACACGGCACAACCAAGTCTTATGTTATCGGCTTTATTTTGTCCCTGATCTTTACCATCATTCCGTATCACCTAGTGGTGAACAAAGTACTAACGGGCAACACACTGCTGGCAACAATCTTGGGGATCGCAATTTTGCAGATGTTTATCCAGATATTTTTCTTTCTGCACCTGGGCCGTGGACCCAAGCCGTTTTATAACGTAGTTTTCTTCTTTGCGACAGCCGGCATTATTGTGCTGGTCATAGGCGCTTCCTTGTTTATCATGAGCAATCTGTACCACAACATGTCACCCAGAGAGGTGGTCAAGAAACAGGCCCAAGAGGAAGGAATATCCCAGATAGGCGGCGAAAAGACCGGTGCCTGCGGCCAGCTCCAGGACAATCACGTCGTTACCATTAGCGGAGGTATCGCTACCCCCAGCCGTATCGAAGCCCAGCAGTGCGACACCCTGACGTTCATCAATAAAGACGGCCTGGAGCGCGAGATGGTTTTTGGCCCTCACCCTAACTACCACAGCTACGGCGGAGAAGATAAAACATTGCTGGACGACGAACGCGCCGAGACCATCACCCTTAACGAATCCGGAGGGTTCATGTTCCATGACCACCTCCACCCAAGCCTCACCGGCTACCTCACCGTAGCGCCCTAGGCCAAATTGTCAGTCTAAATAAAAATAACAGGAGAAACCATGGCGACAAAAAAGAAATTTCTCGATCATTCCGGAATTAAGGTATGGGCCTTGCTGCGCATTAGCTTGGGTGCCATATTTTTGTGGGCATTCGTAGATAAACTATTCGGCTTAGGTTTTGCGACTTGTCGCGATGCAGCCACCGGCAGTGTTACAACAATGTGCTCGAAGGCCTGGATCGAAGGCGGCTCTCCCACAATAGGATTTTTAAAGTTTGGGACAAGCGGACCACTTGCCGAATTCTACCAAACCTTAGCCGGCAATACATTTATTGACTGGCTCTTTATGATCGGCTTACTGTCCATTGGCGTAGCACTCATTCTGGGCATTGGCGTGCGGATTGCCACCATCACCGGTTCGTTATTGCTCCTTATGATGTGGGGTGCGGTCTTGCCGCCAGAAAACAATCCTGTGTTGGACGACCATATCATCTATATCTTCGTGCTTGCCGGCATCTATCGCACCAATGGCACGCAAGCTTGGGGCCTACGCACCTGGTGGGTCAAACAAAATGTCGTAAAGAAATTCTCAATTCTAGAATAAGACAGCTTGGGCTTTGCAACACCATGCAACCCGGCATTCTCACCTAAACTTTTATATACTCTTGTAAAAGCTTGAGTGAGAAGCCAAAGGGAGAACGAGACAGAGGTGCCGGCGGTTGCCAGCGCATGTCGGGTTCTGCCCTTTGGCCATCTCTTCCTACCCTAGGGGCAACGCCAGCGATCTAGTTGATCAGATCGACACGCCGCCGTACTGCTTGGGCTCGACACCCCTCGGACGCAACATGCGCTGCAAGCTGTCCCAGCTCATGTAGCGAAGGTATCCGACCTCGATCGGTTCGTCGGTGTCGAGCTTGAAGAACGCGACGGCGATCAGAGCCAGGCCACCCAGCCCGGCGGAGGTGTCAGGAACACTGGGGTAGACGCCGAAGTAGCCGAAGTCCAGATCCTTTCCGCCATTGGCGCCAGGGTTGACGGTTCGGGACTCGCGTTGGCCCAGCCGGAGGCACTTTTCGTGCGGACGCGCCCATGCGTGCTTGCCAGTGTGCAAATCGATGCCATCGATTGAGACGACGGCACGCACTGGCTCGTCCCGGGTGTTCCGAACAACCAGGCGGTAGCGCTCGAGCGGATGGACGCCGATGGTCTCCACACCGTCGAGCTCGTAAGGCACGTAGGGAAGACCATGCCAGCCCTTTTCGCCCGAGTGATTGATCACTACAAGTATCATCATGCACCTCGCATAGTGAGTAGTTGCCGCATTCCTTGCCAGGGTCGCAGCGTTGTTTGGGGGCATGATAGGCAAAAAAGGCTTGCGCCCATGATGCCACCAAACAACTATCGCACCTCCGACAGGCAGGAAGAGTGCTGTAAAAGTACAACGTATTACTATACAACAAAAAAATATAATCCGCAACTTAAGTCTCCCCAAAAAACAAAAATTTAGTCCGAACTTGCTTCGGCTAAATTTTATCTGCTCTCAGGAAGGAGCAGCCCACGAAAATGGAGCACATTTTCATGGCGCGATGAGGAAACCTATCCCGGTTTCCTCATTACCCCTAAAAATGGTCGCGAATATGCTTCATGGAATAAGCCCAGTCGGCAGTGGCTTTCTTGTGAGGGTTAAAGATATGTTGCGGATCAAAAATATCTTTGGTTTCCTTGAATAAGCCCAGCACTTTGGGGCCATACATTTGGCGCAACCATGGGCCGCGGATCATGCCGTCGTTGTGCTCGCCAGACAATGAACCACCATATTTCAGCACCAACTCGTTTACCTCGCGCATGGCAGGCATCAGCTTGGCTCGCTCCGAGGGCTCTTCTATCTTCATCAGTGGAATGACATGAAAGTTGCCATCACCCATATGCCCAGCCACCGTAGCCAACAGGTTGTATTTGGTAATTATCTTGCGCAGCCGCGGCAAAAACTCCGGCAGGTACGGTGGCGGCACCACCAGGTCATCAATAAAAGGTGCGGTGTGCTTGTCTTTTACTTTTTTTCGCAGCAGGTTAAAGCTCTCCCGGCGCATGATACGGAACTTCCAGGCTTTGGCGGTGGTGTTGTCTTCTTCTATGCCCTGCAGCTTGTTGTCTTTTAGCAGCTGGTGCATGGCAGAGATTTTCTGGTCTACCTCTGGCTGGGTTTGTCCGGTAAATTCTATCAGCAACACCATTTTGGGAATGCCGCGCAACAATACAAAGGCGTCTGGAATTAGCTGAAAGGCTAGCTTGATCAGTCCACCCCATCCCAGCGTCTTTCTAAAATAGGGGAAGAATTTGATAGACAGCATCAGGGTGTAGTTATCAAAGGACTCAAAGCTGGTAGGGTTCTGCGACACCACCTCATTAATCACTTGACCCAAATTCTTGGTGTTTCTCATGAATGCCACCAATACACCAGAATAGGGCTCTTGCGGCACCAGCTTAAACTGAATATCAGTCACTAACCCCAGCGTCCCCTGCGACCCAACAATCAGTTGAGTCATGTCAAACATCCCTGTTTCGCGGTCCCATACATTCCATAGGCTGTAGCCCGTAGAGTTTTTGCTGACGTTAGGCTTGGCCGCCTTGATGGTGTCATAATTTTTCTCGATCAGCTGAAATGTCTGCTTATACAGCTGGCCCTCGTATGTTTTTTGGGCCATTTTTTCATCCAGCTCTTTTTTGGTCAGCGGCTTTACGGTATATTCTTTGCCGTCAGCAAATACTACTTTTAGCTCTTTTATAAACTTCTCTGTCTTACCGTAGCGCAAAGATAGCTCACCACCAGAATTGTTGGCCACCATACCGCCGATAGTACACAGCTCGCGCGACGCCGGAAAACTGGGCATGAGGGCCCGATGCTTCAGCGTCTCTTTTTCGAATTCGCGGTAGAACATGCCAGGCTGGGCATGAGCATGTTCGTTATCACCCGTAATGAACTGGTTCATATGCTTGTTAAAATCTACGATCACCGACTCTCCAATAGCCCCGCCAGACATATCGGTACCACCACTGCGAGCGGTCAGCGACAGACTGGGTACAGTTTTGCGAGCTTCTGCGGCGGCGGACACAATCCGCTGCACATCCTTGGCATTCTTGGGGAACACCACCAGCTGCGGCATTACCTCGAACAGAGAGGCGTCGTGACTATAAAAGTCCCGAGTTTCCACCGAAGCATCGGTCTCGCCCGTAAAGCCAAACTGTTTCAGTGCCGTCAGAAAAGAGTCCATATATACGTGTCTAACCTTTAGCATTATGGTATCATGCCAGGGAAGAAAATGACTAAAATAGACCATTTTAGGAGCAGCATCTGAGCAACCACAACATTGTTATCGTTGGCGGCGGATTTGGGGGAGTCAAGGCCGCGCTAGAACTGGCGAAAGATCGCCGGTTTCATATCACGCTTATTAGTAGCCACTCGGACTTTCGCATTTACGGCACGTTGTATCATGTTGCCACCGGGGGTGCACGGCGCGTTTCTAGCATTCCACTAACAGAGATCTTTGCCGGTACCAAGGTCAAGGTCGTGATAGACAAAGTGACCGCCCTAGACCGCAAGGCACGCGCTGTCATCACCGGCTCCAAAACGTCCTTTGGCTACGATGCCCTGGTACTAAGCCTGGGTGTCACTACCAATTTCTTCCACATAGAAGGCCTAGAAGAATTTGCCTATGGCATAAAAACCCCCGACGACGCCGAAAAGCTAAAACAACACCTGCACAAGCAGATGGTAGGCGATGGTCGAACCGACCTAAACTATGTGGTTGTTGGCGGTGGCCCCACGGGAGTAGAACTGGCCGGTGTCTTGCCTTCATATATCCGCAAGATTGCCAAAAGTCATGGACTCAAACCCCAGAAAGTGCACGTAGACCTCATAGAGGCCGCCCCGCGGCTGCTGCCCCGCATGCCCAAAGACTTGTCCAAGAAAGTCAAAAAACATCTGCAAAAAATTGGCATTACCGTACGGCTAAACAAAGCCGTCCAGGCTCAAAGCGCCGATGCACTCATGGTAGACGGCAAACCCATACGCAGCCACACCGTCATCTGGACCGCCGGCGTTACCAACAACCCGTTCTTTAGCGCTCAAGAGTTCCAGCTAACCCACACCGGCAAAGTCCGGGTAGACCAATACTTGCAGGCCGAGCCTGGTATTTACGTCATTGGCGACAACGCCGACACACCCTATACTGGCATGGCCCAAGTGGCTATTTCTGACGCCAAATACGTTGCCAAGAACCTCGTGCGGCTGGCTGACAAAAAAGAGCCCCACCCCTACCATGCCAAAAAGCCCATATACGTCATGCCTGCCGGGCCAGGCTGGTCTGCCGCCTTGTGGGGAAACGTTCGGATATACGGACGGCTTGGGCATTTCTTGCGGCGCATGGCCGACTACATTGCCTACCACGACTACGTGCCTTGGCAGATGGCCCTCTCCCGCTGGACCGCAGAATATGACGACGAAGAAAACTGCACCACCTGCGACGGCAAGCTCCAAAGAGTAAAATACGAATCCGGCGAAGTATAAAAAACTTATAAAAGTAGTAAGGGTCCGGATAGGCACTGGGATGCACGCGGCAAGGCGGGCAAATCAGTGCTTTTCCGGACCCCAAAAGACCCGATCAAAAAGCGGCGTCTACCACCTACTGATCAAAGTCGGTATAGCCCGCGCCGGGCTGACGATCCACCCCGATTCTGCACCTACATAGGGTGCACGGTCACGATGCCAATCCAGCACCGGAACTCCAGACCACTCAGGTTGGGACGAGTCGTTGACCTGCAAGCCGGGCAACCAAACGCGCGGAACCATCTTTGTGCCCATTCTCACCAACCATTCCGGGTGCAGGGCCGCAGCCGCTAGCACTTCAAGACCTGGCGAAGTGTCAGGATGACGGACACTTTCTGGGCTGTGCTGGCAACGATGTTGCGGTGTCCAATAGCCACCCAGGTCAAGTTCCACGGTCTTCACCTCTGGCTCTGCACCATAGCGGCCGACGTCAAGCAATCGCAGCTGATCAGCTCCGCTGGAGACAGTGTCGACTGGCCAATACCGGTGTACATCGCACATCCACAGCCATAACTCGATATAGGTGGTCTGCAGATCGCCCAGCCAGATGTCAACGCTCAGACACCGCAGGCCGCTGCTGTGACCTTGCAAAAGCTGGCCACAAACCACATCGATCTGCTCTTTGGCAAGCGGCCAACTCCGCCATTCGGCACGTCGCCTCAGGGCCGTAGCCATGTCGGTGGGCGACGCGAACACGCTGGCCGGATCAAACGGAGCCACGGCAGCCCCGAAGCGTCGCCGGTCAATCTGACTTGGGTCAACCTCCAGCAACATCCTGAGCAAGTCCTGTGAATCCAGCAGCCGCTCGACAGTACCGCCAGGATGGTCGGCGAGCAACCGTAGTAGCCGTGTCACCTGATCTATACTGGCCGTCATCAACACTCCCTTCACCAAGTGTGCGAGGATATCCTGTGTCTCCCTGAATTGTCAGAGCAGGTATCCTATTCGGAAACGGCGCACTGCCGCCTAGCTTAGGCAACAAAACGCCACCTCCAAAAAATGCACAGCAGGTTCTAAAAAGTGCAACTTGTATACTATAAAATAAAAACTACTCAACGTCTATGAGTTACTGTATCCAGATGTGGAAAGGGTCCGGAGGGCACTGGGCGGCGCACGCATAAAAAGCGAGCATCGACAGTGCCATCCGGACCCAAAAGGACAAATGGCTGGTAACTACAGGCGTTCCACGATCACGGGGATCGAGTATGGCCCGCGCGACTCCGAGTCAAGCGCCTCGCCCATGAACAGCTCGTGCTCGGCGTCCACCCACCGCATGAGCGGCACGTGCGTCCACGGTGCATCGTCGCGCGCCCTGATCTGCAGACCCGGAAGCCAGATACCAGGAACCAGGCGGGAGCCAGTGCGCACGTACCACTTAGGGTGCAGCGCCGCGGCAGCCAGCAGCTCGAGGCCCGGAGAACTCTCTGAACGACGGACGCTAGCCGGACTGGTGAAGACGCGACCCGTAGTGCCACCAGGCCAATGAGCGCCCAGATCAAGCCGCACTACTCCCAGAGATGGCTGCCCCTCGACATAACGCCGGACGCCAGGCAGAAGCTGCATGCGATCACGGCCCCAGAAAAGTCCGCGCCACTCATGCACCACATCAACACCCAGGACGTCACCCATCCAGAGCCATAGCTCCTTGTAGGTTCTCTCGAAATCACCGAGCCAGATGTCAAAAGAGTAGCATGACAGGCCATGAGAAGGATGAAGCGGCAGCTTGTCCACGACTTCCTGAAGCTGTCGGGGAGTGAACGGCCAACGGCGTACGCGAGCACGTTCCAGAAACGCACTGGCCAGCTTTTCGTGCGAGGTGAACGCACTGGCCGGATCGAATGGCCGTAACCCCTCCTTGAAGGACAGCACGTCAACCTGTGACAGATCAACATCTTTGCCAAGCATCATCTTCAGCAGATGACCCGCTTCGATGAGGGCCTGCACTTCTTGTCTCGAGTGGCCGGCGAGAAGCTCCAATAGCCCTTTCGCTTGGCCTAAGGGCCTCCATGAGACATTCCCTTCTGTCTGCCGCAAGGATAGCCTATGTTCCCCTGGATGATCCAAGAGTAAGTATCCTGTTCGGAAACGGCGTGCTGCTGCCTAAATTAGGCAACAAAACGCCGCTTCCAAACGGTGTAGTACCAATATTTTAAAGTCCAAGCTAGATATTATGCAATAAATAAAACACAGATACAATGGCAGGCAGTCAGGATCGCTCGACGCCTTCTGCTCGATGGCGTGGAGAATGAGGCCAGAAAACTTTGGCCACAACCAATTCTCTGGGCAGCCACCCAAAGTGCCGGCTATCTGTACTTGTCTCTGAATGGTCCCCCAGCACAAAAATCCTGTCATCCTGCAGTTGGTCTAGGCGCTTTATCTTTTCTTTGCCGTTGTGCTCAAAAATAATCACGTCGCCCGGGCTCAGCCGCATAAACCATCGCCGCCCCACGACAAACGTACCCGGGGGAAGTACGGGCAACATGCTGTGGCCATGAATCTGCCTGACAGCCAGTGGGCGTCTACGACTTGGTGGCGGCAAAAACTTTGGCAATCTCATCAATCAGATCTAACAGCTTCTGGCTTTCATCCACGTCAGTGATCTTTTTGACCGCACCGGCCTGCTTGGTAGCCTTCCAAAATAAATCATGCAGGTCCGGGTGCTTTTCTAGGTGCTCGGGCTTAAAGTAGTCAGTCCACAGCACCCACAAGTGGTGCTTCACCAGTTCCAACCGCTGCTCTTTAATAAATACCGCTCGCCACCTGTCTTCTTCGTGGTCCAAGCTTTTATATTTCTCTAGTATTTTGTGCACCGACTCTGCCTCTATACGGGCCTGGGCAGGATCATACACCCCACAAGGCAAATCACAGTGAGCGTAAACCGGCTTGATAAAACTCCTTAAACGCATAATGGCTCCTTCTATTTCAAAGTCTTATTATACCAATCTTCATGCCACAAAACGCAAAATGATAATGTTAACTTTTTAACAGTAAGGATAGATGTCCGGCGGGAGCCGCAAATCGCGACGAGCCTGCTGCTGCGACATCACATATCACAAAAATTATTTGTGAGCTTTCTGGCAGTACCACTATGCCTCAAGCTGATACATTTACCCCCCTAATATTCTCCCTAAAAGAAAGGTGTGTTGTAGTGCGTATAGGTATTGTAGGGCCGTCAGATGAGCGAGTACCGCCGGTCCGGTACGGTGGCACCGAGGTGCAAGTATCTAACCTAGCCGAGGGTTTGGTAGAGGAAGGCCATGACGTAACACTCTTTGCCAGCGGCGACTCAGAGACATCCGCAACACTTCACGCCACAACGCCCCATGCAGTACGTGTGTTGCCTGAAGCTGCCGATTTTGACACACGCCGAAGGCTCAACAGAACAGCACTCAAGGCTGGCCTAAGGCATATTCGTGACAACCAGGACGCATTCGATGTCATTCACACCCACACATTCCCCCCTGAGCTTGTGATACGAGCCAGCCGTATCATGAATCTTACGATACCGCTCGTCTGCACGCCCCACAGCAGACTAGACCTTTCTATGTATAAAAGACTCCAGCAAAACTACCCAGACGCACCGTTTGTGAGCATCAGCAATGCACAGCGAGAACCAGCGCCAGATCTCAATTACATAGCCACTGTCTATAATGGCATCAAGATTCCGGAGTACGAAGTCAATGAGTCGCCAGGAGAAGACCTACTGTTCGTAGGCCGTATGTGTCCCGAGAAAGACCCGCTATCTGCCATAGAAATTGCCAAAAAGACCGGCAGACGCCTTATCATGGCGGCCAAGGTTGACCCGATAAACCGAGACTACTTTGAGACCGAAGTCGAACCCGCCATCGACAGCAGTAAAGACATCGAATACATAGGCGAAATCACACCCGCCGAACGCGACGAGCTACTACGCGATGCCTATGCGCTTGTTGCACCCATAAACTGGCCCGAGGCCTTTGGGATGTTTGTAGCAGAAGCCATGGCCGCTGGCGTACCTGTAGTGGGCCGAAGACGAGGTGCATTACCAGAGCTTATCAACGAGGACGAGGAAAAGCGCACCGGCTACCTGGGTGAAACCGTGGATGAAATGGCAAACTATGTAGAGAAAGTCGAGGGGCTCGACCGTCAGGGATGCCGTGACCATGTAGAGCTTAACTTTACTGCCAAGAAAATGGTTCAAGGCTATATTAGCGTCTATCGACAGCTCCTCTCACAAACGGCCTAGACATTCTTTCCAGCTGCTCTCCCTTATCTTGTTTGAGCGTTCGCCTGCTCTTGGCGCCAAGCTTCTATCTGGGCATGGTTGCCACTCAGTAATACTTCTGGCACCTGCATACCCCGAAAGTCTTCGGGGCGAGTGTACTGCGGAAACTCCAGATTGTCCCCGTCGCTAAAACTTTCTATCTCGGCGCTCTTTTCGCCGCCCAAAACACCAGGGATTAGCCGGACAACAGCGTCTACCAGCATCATGGCTGGCAGTTCGCCGCCGGTCAGCACAAAGTCGCCAATACTTACCTGCCGGTCTACAAGAGTAGTGATACGCTCGTCGTAGCCTTCATACCGGGCACAGATAATAATCATCCCGCTGTCTTCATCGGCAATCTCCTGGGCACGCTTTTGCACCAAACGGTCGCCTCGGGGCGTCATCAGATACACCAGCGCATCAGAATCTTGCTGCTTGGCGTGTTCTACCGCCGCAAACAGCGGCTCTGGCTTGAGCAGCATGCCATCGCCACCGCCATAAGGTGTGTCGTCTACGGTTTTGCGAGTACCCAGCCCAAAGTCGCGCAAATTGATATAGCTATACTCCACAATGCCTTTATCTTTGGCCTTGTAGAGCATGCTAGTTTCCAAAACGGGCGGAAACATCTCTGGAAATAGTGAAATAATCTGTATCTTCATGAGTATCATCTTATCAGAAGCATAAAAGTATCAGGGAGTCTCATACCCTTATGTCAATATCACAACAGTGTTTGTAGGGGGAAAGAATGAAATGATTTCATCATTCTTCCCCCCCAGGGTTATTTCTCTGCCTACTTGCCGCTAAAGGGCACCAATCCACCAAGTGCCGCACGCAATCCCAGGGGCCTTCCCCAGTCAAGCCGACGTAGCACCACGGCGTGGTCTTTTTGGACCGTAATGTCATAGTGGGTCGTGGCCAGCGCAGGCAGCCAGGTATGGCCATACAGGGCCTTCTCGGGGCTGGCAAAGAGAGAGCCCTCAGAAGCGTCTATCTTGAAATGGCCCGAGGACCGACTGTAGCCGGTGCCCCACACCTGGCGCTCACTCAACACAGCGTCGTCAGCCCAGCCCCCGAAGAGACGAGGCAAACCGTACACCCTGAACATGACATAGAACATATAGCCGTCTTCGGACTGACAGAGATACGTCCACCGCGGATTTACTCTCCGCTTTACCCCAGATAGGGTGGACCGAGTCATATCTTCTCCTGAAACTATAGGTTGGCGGCAGAGAATCACACATTATCTCGGAGATACTTCTCCCAAGATAGATCCCATACTCCCACAAATGCCGTACAAACGTCAACGAGCCTTCTCTCATTTATGCTCTGCAAATCAAAAAGAACCCTACGATAGGATTCCTTCTGGTTTGCTGCGCAATCAAAAAGAACCCTTTTTGTGGGGTTCTTCCTGGTTTGCTGCGCAAAACAAATAGAACCCTGTAAAAGGGTTCTATTTGTCACATATAAAGCTCCCACCAAGGTGGCTCGCAATGAGCTTTGACGCATTTTTGTTTTAAAAGTATTAGTCTTTGTATAGACTAGAATTCACTGTACCGCAACTCTTCTTTTATTGCAAGTGAAGCTTGTAGAGCTCTTTATGGCGAGGTGCTGAAACGAAAATAGATGCCAAGGTTTCGCCATTTTGGCTTATATATTCAATTGTCTCTGCCAAGTATCTATCTATTGTTAGATGAATACGGTTACGATCAATCAGTTGCAGGGCCCGGTCCACAAATTCCCTCCCCTTATGATAGAAGTGCCTCAGGAGCTCTGCCAGCTCAAGGATAAGCGCCACGGTGAGTTCTATGTGCTGATCTTTGACTCCAATATTTTTTAGCCACTTGCGTCTCATCAGATTCAAGAACACTTCCTCGGCCTCATGGTTGGTTCGCATTTCGTTCCTTGCGGCCATTGCCACCAAGGTAGCCAGCAGAAAACGCTCGCGACCAGGGAGATTGCGCATAATCGAATATTGTAGTGTAGTCCTATCGTCATGAAAAATGACCGAACTCATGATATACGCCATGTGATACCCAAGATCAGTCAAGCGCGCGCAAAGCTCCACGTGTTCTCCATGCATGCCAAAGAAGGGGTGAAAACCTCCTACTTCTAAGAATACAGGGGTGCGTACAGCAAAGAAGCAGCCATGAATAGCCGGCACCTGCACCACTCCCTTGGTACGCAAGAGCATACCCTGTCGTAATAGTGACCCTTCGGGCTTGTTTATAAGCTCTCTGGGTAGCCGGTCAAAGGCTGGTGGATGATCAAGATATGCCAGATCCGTCGAATCACGAAGCCACATAGACGGAAACCCAAAAGCACTCATCTCAGGGTGCTCGTCAGCCCTCTCCCAGAGCAGCTGAATGGTCTTGCGCGGCAGATACACATCGGAGTCTATGAATAGCAAAAAGTTTCCGATAGATGTGATCTGACTGCTCTCCTGCAAGAGTTGAGTGCCCTTATTTTTTGCAGTACTAATAGTAAGCGTGGCATCAAAGTGGTACACAATCGATGCAACACCCGCCCGAGCCCTGATATCTTGTAAGCCCTGGTAAATTACATCCCGTGTTTCCTTATGCAACGACTGATCTACCACTACAATGTGAGCCGACTTACCTGCGTCCTCCAGGCTGCACAGCAAATAGTTTAGGCACGCAATAACCTCTGGTCTTTCGAAAACCGGTATGACCACACTCATGTCGGCCCGCGAACTTACCTTTAGCCTCTTGGTCTTAACACGGCCTACCGACAGCGAATCATCCTTGAAAACTTTTTTGCCCCGCTCAACCACAAAGTAACCAGCGTCGCTCACTACACACCCCCTTATGAATAGATACAACCTACATAATCTACAGATCCACACAGAAACTACTACAGGATTTATCACATTTAATACATAGTTAGGTGATTGGTAGTGACGACGATAAATTTTTAAACCCCCAGAGTTGATCTGGGGGCTTATCGTGATATGTCGTCTAGCTTGCTAGATATCTAAGTCGTCTAAATCTTCTAGTTCTTTGCGAGTGTTCGCTACTACTTCGCTCTCTTTTTCTTCGGGTTCTTCCGCGGCAGTAGCATCAGCAGGGGCATCATCTGCAGCAGCGTCGTCCGCAGGGGCGGCAGCGCCATCATCAGATGCGGGGCCTGTTCCACCGGTAACATCTACAATCTTTAGGTTATAGCGGGCATCGTTCTTAGTACCCAGGGCACGCAACAGGGTACGCAGACTCTGAGCGGTTGCCCCACGTTTGCCAATAACCCGGCCTAGATCTTCGCCATCTACGGTTAGTTCTAGCAAAACACCTTTCTCATCTATCCGGCGCTCGATTGTGACGGCGTCGGGGTTACTTACCAATGATTTTACAATGTATTCGATAAATTGTTGGTCGATAGTCGCACTCATATTGTCAGCCATTCCTCCATGTTTACAGATTTCAGACTATCTTATTATACACCACGCCTTTCAAGGCCACTGCAAAAAGCCAGGCTGCGGGCGCCTGGCTTTTCTGCCTGTGTAGTAGTTTACTTTGCGGGTTTTTCTTCTGCGGCTGCAGGTTCTGCTTGTGCGGGAGCTTCTTTGGCTGAAGCTTCTGCGGCTTCGGCGGCTGGCTCTTCAGCAGGTATTTCTTTAGGGGCGGCTTCTTCTGCAGGGCGATTTTTGCGCAGTTTTTCGGCGTGCCTGGTGGCGCCCTGTTTGGCAGTGGGTAGTTTGACCCATGTAGGCAACTTGACACCTTCATTTTTCAGCAGGCGAGCTACACGGTCAGAAGGCTGCGCACCATGCTCTAGGTAGTAGGCTGCTTTTTCTTTGTCTATAACCGCTGTTTTAGTATGAGGGTTAAAGTGGCCCAAAGCAGCTACAACACGGCCGCTGGTTGGGGTCCGGCGTGAATCTTGGACGACTACGCGGAATTGGGCGTGGCCCTTGCGACCAGTACGCTGCATACGAATGGCTAACATTCTATGTTCTCTATCTTCCCATTAGGATTTATATGATTAACTGACCTATTTTACCAGAGAACCACCCCTGTAGTCAATCATTGCTTAATTTTTGGTGATCTGGGGTGGTATATTGACTATTTGGTATTTTATTGTATAATTATATACACTATTCCCTTAGGGATAGCACCTTACCAATCTCTGCTACCGATAACTGGAAATACAGGCACTTTTTAAATTAAATTGTCTGTATTTCCAGTTATCTCACCCGGAACAGCTGTTCCATGATTGCCAGGAGGCACCATGCCCACCGACACCACCCCGACCACTGTCATCGAGTTCGACAACCAGACCAACCCGCCCAGCGGCAACACCACCCAGGCCTTCGTCATCTTCGACGAGGGATTTCCCTCGGACGTGGAAGTCGAGCTCAAGGAGCTTCTCCCCGACCGCGTGGTGCAGAGCCCCGACCAGATCATCCACATCGCCGACACCCTCCTGACCCATGGCGTGTTCAGCTTCACGTTCTACACCACGCACAAACCGGAGCCCCAGCGCCTCGAGATCCACGACCTCGTCGCGGTGTTCACGGTGCTGCAGCATCTGGGCCAGACGGTCGTGAATGTCGCTCAGTACGAGCGCCGCACGGCCCCGCCGCTGTAGGTGGTGACGCCCCAGGGTCGTACCCAGTAGCAGAGATCAGAACGGGCCAGCGGCGGCAACAAGGTGCCTCACCGGCAACCCCACCCCGCAGCCCGTTCTGAACTCTCCCAGCTTTAGATGCCACCATGTAGAGCTAGGAGAGTAAACGGTTTCTAATCTTTTTGGATAGCGTGCAGGGCATTTTCGGCTGCAGCCACCTGAGCCATTTGCTTGCTGGGACCCATTCCTTTGCCGCGCTCTTTGCCGTTCACAAACACCCCAACCGTAAAGGACTTCTCGTGGTCAGGACCGACCTCTTCGAGCACCTTGTACTGAGGCGTATGCCCTTCCTGGCTCTGCGTCAGCTCTTGCAGGTGCGACTTGGGGTCCATCCAGGACCCTGACTTGAGGATATCGTCAAAGGTTATCAATAGGTTTTTGGCTATAAACTCGCTGGCCACATCATATCCTTGGTCCAGATACATAGCCCCAATCACTGCCTCGAAAGAGTTGGCCAGTATCTGGGCGCGGGCACGAGCCGTACCCCGCTTTTCGCCACGACTCAGCCGTAGCAGAGGTTCAAAACCCAAGCGAGCAGCTGCCGCACCAATGCTTTCGGTGCGTACCAAAGCACTCCGCCAGTTGGTCAAAATACCCTCTGGTTCGCCGTGGTGAGTGAACAAATACTCGGTGACCACCAGTTCTAGCACGGCGTCGCCCAAGAATTCTAGGCGCTCATTGTGCTCTTTGACGGTTTTCTTGTGTTCGTTTACATACGAACGATGAGTAAACGCCGTTACCAACAACTCTAAATCTTTAAATGTAATATCTAACTTGTCTTTGGCAAATGCTTGATATGCTGAAAAATCCATAAAACTCTAAGTAAGTTCCCCTCTATAGTCCTGCGTGTCTAATCTTTTTAAGCCCCAATAATATAATCTTGCCGATATCTTCGTACTCTATCTTGTCCAAAGCTTCGGTAGCCGGGAACCATTTGATACCGTTCATCCAATCCTCTGGCTTGAGGTCGTCGGTGTCACCCTGGCCTTGCACCAAGAATATCTCGGTGGTCATGAGCACCAGGCTAGACCCGCGACGATACCGGAAATTGATCTTGCCTAACCAGTTTAGGACTTTCATCTTTTGCAGACCAGTCTCTTCCTTGATCTCGCGCTCGGCTGTTTCTTTGGCTGTCTCGCCTTCTTCTATGTGGCCCTTTGGGATGGTCCACCGATTTTTGGCATCTTGGATTAGCAAGATCTCTATGTCTTTGGACTTGGGATTGCGACGAAAAATAATGCCGCCAGCGGTAGGCTCGCGCACAACCTCGCTAATAGCGGGACGACGCTTGTGTACAAACTTTCGAAAGCCCTGCAAGGGCTTTTGTAATGGCTTAGGTCTCTTCATTCTGTTCTGCTTTCTTGGGTTTGGCAGGAGTTCCCTCGGACGCACCTTCTTCGCCACCCCGCTCGCGCAACACCGTACCAAGGACACCGTTGATGAACTTGCTAGAGTTTTCCCCACCAAAGGCCTTGGCTAGTTCAACAGCTTCATTGATAACAACTTTGGGTGGCACACCGTCGCCATAGATAAGCTCGTAAGCACCCATGCGCAAAACGATACGATCCATGCGAGCAATCTGGTCAATAGGCCACTCTGGAGCAACGGGCTGCAGAATGGCATCAAGCTCAGTTTGTTTGGATTCGACGCCAAAAACCAGTGTCCGGATGAACTCCTGGTCATCAACCATATCTTTGTAACGGCTGATGTTTCGCGCCAATACTGACTCAAGGTCAAAAGTCGTGTCCTGACAATCCAAGCGAAAGTCTTGTTCGTACAAGGTCTGCAGTGCGATGATACGGCCAAGGTGTCGGTTCGATGCCATGTTGTTAACTATCCTCTTATCATGCTTATCCCCAGTATACGCTACTGGTTATAAAACTAGGCCGATTTTTTACCGGTTTCGCGGTTTGTAGTGCGGGCCTTTACTGGCGACTTAGCATTGACGGCACGGGCCAATTTAAGGACAAGGTGACTACGGCGTGTACCAGTGCGGCGTGGGCTGGTTCGTTTCTTTGGTTTACCCATGGTTAAAAAGCACTCCTGCTACTTAATCTGATGAATATTAGCCCTAGTATACCTTTTTATATAGATAAGCACAAGACGCAAATATTGACACGAAGTCTATTATGTGTTAATATTTACGTCTATGTCCGAAATAACACACGATGATGCCACGCCAGCCAAGGACGTACGCCTTGGCCAGATTACTTATGATCGCCGCCGTCCCGTGCAGTTTGAAGATGGCGAAGTTCAGCGAGAAGCGCTTGGCATCTGGAAAATTGTACTTACCGTTGGCGGCACAGCAGTTGGCATCGTTGGGTATGGTGCCTGGCGCCTCGTAAGCGGCAACAACGAAGCACCAACACCGCCGCCCGCCGAACCAATAGTGGTCGAAGCACCCATCGATCACGCAGGCGATGCCTACCTGCCTTCAGACCCCCTTATGCAAGACGTCGATGCCTTTCTTGGCTACGATGAGTAGTAAATACAGTTTACGGGGGTATAATTGACTTTTGAAGAGTTTTATTATAAAATATATGTAGATTTGTCCTTTCAAATCACGCCTAGAAGGAAGTGATTGCATGCGCACTCGTCTTGTCATAGCCGCCGCGGCAGCTCTGATCGGCCTGGGCCTGTTGGTCCCGTTCGCACTGAGCCATGTCGGTTCAGATGCCCAACCCTCGGAGTCCTCGCAAGAGGATCTCTGGTGCCCGCCCGAGCCCATAACCCACACCGTCACCGGCAACCTCGACACGCGGATCGACCTGCACGACGGCATGTGGTACAACGCCACGTACGCCGGCTCCCGCCTAAAGCTGGACCTGATGGTCGGCATCCAGCCGGCACTGATGCATCCGGACTATTCGGAATCGGAAGACTTCTCGGTCTTCGACTCTGACGCAGGGACGCAGCACGCCATCGACGAGGGATACTACCCCATCGTCCGATTCCTGACCGTTCCGACTGTCGACGAAGATCCCATCTTCACCTACATCGAAGGCGGTGGTCTGCACGTCTACGTGTCGGTCACGCCCGTGCGTGAAGATGGCTACCCCCAGGTCCAGATCTTCAGCGAGGGAGAGACCCTCAGAATGACTTGCGAGTTCCGCCGCTAACCATCACCACCTCTTTGCCCCGCCTAGGCCCCTTGCCCCATAGGGGATACTTCCGAATGGTTCGGAAGATCAAAGGTTTGCCCTCCTAGGCACCCCGGACCAAGCTTTCCCGCGTTTTTGGGTGCCACCGCACTCTCACCGCTCGCTCAGCTTGGTCCTTCTTTATATTTTGCTTGAAATATTTATAAAAGTATTGTATAATAGTGTCTTCTCTATCTTATAGAGATGTTTTTTGACAAGCAAACAGGAAGATTAGGTGGAGTAGTGGCGCTTTAGCACTTAAGGCACTACCACTCCGCCTAATCCCAACCAATCTGTTCCCCCCTCGAAAGCGAGTGACATGCCCATTCTCGTTGCCCTCTTCATGCTGGTAGTCCACCTGTACGTCGTGGCCTTCTGTGCCGTTCCTCTGGTGCACGCCCTTGGCCCCTACTTCACCACGCGACTCCAGCACCTGTCGAGCCGACACGATGCCATCAAGGCCGATCTGTTCATCCTGGGCGTCCCCCTGGCAGGCTTCGTGCTGTGCGAGTGGATGATCTACCTCAACGGTGGTCCTACGCTCATCTTCGCAGCTGCTGTCGCGGTGGTCATCGCGGTCATGCTGAACCTCTACTGGCACTACAAGGCCCAAGTCCACCCCCAGGGGATGACCAACTTCGAGATCGTCACCGAGACCGCCTTCGGGCTGGTCTTCGGCGCAGCCGCGCTGTACATGCTGTACGGACAGCTGGTCTAACCAACGTGGGAGCGACGAGCCAAGAGGAGAGAACAGAATAATAGAAGCTGCCGGTCTTTGACCCGCACCCTTCTATTTCTGTTTTGTCCTGTTTGCTTGTCGCCCTACCACGCTTTTTATTCCCACGCCCGTCCCATGGCTAGACCACGAAGTTTATGAGTTTTTTGGGGACATAGATAGTTTTCTTGGTGCCAGCTTCTATATAGCCGACCACTTTGGGGTCGGCCTTGGCTGCCGCTACTACAGTATCTTCTGTCGCATCTGTAGACACTTCTATCTGAGCACGTAGCTTGCCATTTACCTGCACCACAATTTTCATGGTGTCCTGCTGCAGATATGTCTCGTCCCACTCTGGCCAGGTGCTGACATGCACTGAGCCTTCTTGGCCCAATTGCTGCCACAACTCTTCGCTGATGTGCGGAGCAAATGGAGCCAGCAATTGTATCAGGGCGACCAGCCCTTGGTTCCACTCGTCTGAGCCTACCGGAATAGTTGTTTTATGCTTATACAATTCGTTGATGTATTCCATCAGCGCGGCCACGGCGGTATTGAAGCCCAGCTCATGCAGGTCTTCGGTTACGCGCTTGATGGCACGGTGCTGTGACTGCTGTAGAGCCCTGACGTCGCCGGCTGATTCTTTGGGGGCGTCAGCGGCCTCTTGCACCAGTGTCCAGATGCGCTGCAAGAAGCGATGGGCGCCACCCATGCCCTTGACGCTCCAGTTGGCCACCTGGTTCCAGGGGCCAATGAATAGTTCCATAATACGGATAGAATCAGCACCGTAGCCTTGTTCGATCAGAACACCTGGCTCTATGGTGTTGCCCTTGGACTTGCTCATCTTGGCGCCGTCGGGGGCCAGAATCATGCCATGGTTGCGCAGTGTCTTGAAGGGTTCCTGGAAAGTTATCAGGCCTTCGTCAAACATCACCTTGGTCCAGAAACGAGCGTACAGCAGGTGCATCACGGCGTGCTCGGCTCCGCCGATGTAGTCGTCTACCGGCAGCCAAAACTTGGCCTGTTCTGGGCTAAAGGGTTGGTCGTTGTTGTGTGGGTCGGCAAAGCGCAGGAAATACCAGCTACTGCAGGCAAAGCCGTCCATGGTGTCTGTCTCGCGCTCGGCTGGGCCGCCACAGGTGGGGCAAGTAGTGTTCACAAACTCTGGTACATTGGCCAGCGGACTACGGCCATCACCTGATGGTTCATAGCTCTTCACTTCTGGCAAAACCACGGGTAACTGGTCATCTGGTACCGCCACTGCTCCGTCTGTGGGACAGTGGACAATAGGGATGGGTGCGCCCCAATAGCGTTGGCGGCTGATCAGCCAGTCACGGATACGGTAGCTATGGACGCGCACGCCCATACCGGTTTCTTCCATGTGGTCTTTCATTTTCTCGGTGGCTTCGTGAATGTCCAGGCCGTCCAAGAAATCTGAGTTGATCATCTTGCCAGTCTTTTCCTGTACCTGCTCGGGCTTAGTCACCAGCGATTCGTCGCCGTCTGGACCCACCACAACGCGCTGAACAGGAATATCAAACTGCTGCGCAAACTGGAAATCACGCATATCATGGCCAGGCACACCAACCACCGCACCAGTACCAAAACCAGCCAGCACAAAGTCAGACACCCATACCGGCAACTTCTTGCCATTCAGCGGGTTATCTATATAGAAGCCGGTGAAGGCGCCGGTCTTTAGGCGACCTTCTTCTTGGCGTTCGAGTTCGCTCTTGTTCAGTGACTTTTGCACATAGTGTTCTACCGCCTGCCAATGAGACGGACCGTCGGTGGGGACAATTTCTTGTTTGATAACTTTTTGCACAAAAGGATGCTCGGGTGCCAATACCAAGAAGGTAGCGCCAAAGTTAGTGTCTGGGCGAGTCGTAAAGACGGCCAGTTCCTGGTCACTAGCGACATTGGATACTTTGTAAGTAATGTTTATACCGGTCTTGTGGCCGATCCAGTTGCGCTGCATTGTCTTGATGCTGTCCGTCCAGTTAACATCATCCAGATCTTTTTCTAGGCGGTCAGCATAGTCGGTAATCTTGAAGAACCACTGCTTAAGGGCTTTCTTTTCTACCTGGCTGCCACACCGCCAACACTGGCCGTTTTCTACCTGCTCATTGGCCAGCACGGTCTTGTCTACCGGGCACCACCACTGCATGCTTTCTTTTTGATAAGCCAGTCCACGCTTGAACAGCAGGTTGAAAAACCACTGGGTCCATTTGTAGTAGTTGGGGTCAGTACTGTCTATCTCGCGTGACCAGTCGTAGCCAAAGCCCATTTGGGTTAGCTGTTGCTTGAAGCGCTTGGTGTTTTCGTCTACGGCCTTGCGCGGGCTGGTGCCGGTCTTTATAGCATAGTTTTCGGCGGGCAAGCCAAAGGCATCCCACCCCATGGGGTGCAGCACATTGTAGCCCTGCATGCGGTTAAAGCGGCTGATGGCGTCGCCAATAGTGTAGTTGCGTACATGACCCACGTGCATGGCAGCACCACTAGGGTATGGGAAATATTCCAGCACGTAGCGCTTAGGTTTGCTGGGGTCTTCTGTGGCTCGGTGGATGCCCTGCTGTTCCCAGGTGTCTTGCCACTTGGACTCAATATCTTTTGGGATGTATCGTTTCATAATAAAAAACCAACTTGTATTACTTTGTTTGCATTATAACTTAGTGAAAGAGAAAATTGCCCTAGCGGGCGAGAAGAGTACGTGCGGTAGTATGTCGCATAATCATTGCTACACAATACTAAAGTAGCCAACAGAGGTCAATGGGCTAATGGCGTCCGAATATATCAGCCTTTGGGGATTGGAGCGAAAGACCCATAAGCTGGCTGACCGTTACCAGTTGATAGTGTTGTTTTAGGGTAGCCACAAATTCTGTGGCAGCGGCCACGGTCACCGATTTTATATCATGCATGACCACGATGCCGCCCGGCTTGGCCAAGGCAATGACGGCCTGAGCCAAAGCATGCGGATCTTTAGCATCCCAATCCTTGGGGTCAATGTTCCAGTAGGCTAGTGACATCTCGGTGGCTTGCTGCACAGCAGGAGTGTGGATGCCATACGGCGGACGCATCAGTCGAGGCGTAACTCCCAGGTCTTTGAAAGACTGCTGGGCGTGGGCAATATCCGCTGCAATATGCACTTGCTGCATTGGCCCAAAGTTGGCATGACCCCAGCTGTGGTTGCCGATCTCGTGTCCCTCGTGAGCCACCCGGCGTACAACGTTTGGATACTTCACTGCCTGTGAGCCCAACATAAAGAAGGTGGCACTGGCCTGGTGGGCAGCCAAGGTATCGAGCAAGGCGGCAGTATGTTCGCCCGGCCCATCGTCGAACGTCAGAGCCAGACAGGCCCGAACCGCACAGTCCAGAGCCGGCTTTGGTGGACTGAGTTCGGCAAACACTACGGTAGCTGGTGCGTGATTGATCTGGAGCACTCGGGCTGCAGACTGGCGGGACACCGTGGACTGGGGTGAGGATGACGCAGGGGCACAGGTGACACCAAGCTGCATGGCCAACAGAGCCACCCCGGCGGCGGCTGATTTAATGCAAGCGGCCATACTTGCCCCTTTGTCAAAAAGCATGAGCCTATTGTACAGCTTGGACTATTTGCTGCAAAGTCGCAGAAAACTTGGCGTCGTCAGCTTCCAGCAATGTCATGCGGAAACCAGGCACGTAACTATTAAAGCCTGTGGTCAGTGGCACCGTACAAATACCCGTGGCCGCCAGTAGCTGGTAGCAGAACCGTTTGTCAAAAGCATCCTCAGGAATTTTGGCCAATTCTTGGTCTAGGAGCGCCTGAGCCTTGGGGTTCGCCGCCGCTAATACAAAAGGCTTCTTCATGAATTCCTCAGAGAATGTCACCGACAGATAAAACGCTCCTTTTGGAATAACCACATCGAGTGCGGGGCTGGTACCAAGTACTTCCAAAGCTTGTTGGGCACGTTTGGCATACTGGATTCGTCGGACGGCAAGGTGAGCCGGATAGCGTTCGTCGCTCAGAATAGTAGGCAGCACCGCTTGCGGCAGCGTGGTCGAACATACTTCGTTCATCTTGGCTTCTTCTATAGACTGCACGTAGCGGGCAAAATCTGGATCTGCGTCTACATTGTAGAATTCTAGCCAGCCACACCGGCCACCAGGCCATGGCACTTCCTTGGACAAGCCACGCATGATCATAGTCGGAATGCCTACCGCCAGCTGTGCAATAGACACAAAGCCGCTATCTTCATAGGCCAGGTTAGCGTAGATCTCGTCGGCGATGAGGAACAGGTTGTGTTCGCGGGCGATATTCACAAACTCTTCTAGTATTTCGCGCGGGTAGACTACGCCAGTGGGGTTGTCGGGGTTAATAATCAGCAATGCGCAAACGCTGGGGTTGTATTCTACCTGCCTGCGTACGTCTTCTACGTCTGGCAGCCAGCCGTTGTCCGGCAAGAGTTTGTAAGTCAGTTGTGGCGAGCCGCCATGGGCACCCTCGAGCGATGAATGCGTAGGATAGGCGGGATTGGGACCAAGCACCCGGGCACGGGGATGCAGCCAAGCGTACACCTTAGTTACGGCATCGCCCAAGCCATTAAAGAAAATAATATTCTCAGACTTTAGGTCGATTCCCGTTTCTTTGGTACGTGTACGGGCCAGATACTGACGAGCCTCTAGCAATCCTTTGGTAGGCGAATAGGCAAAAGACTGCACGTCGGTTCGCACCTCGTTGGCCACGATATCACGAATCCAGTCAGGGATTTGTTCGCCCTTGGCCACGGGATCACCGATATTCTCCCAGATAATATCTACGTCTGCTTTGGCTAGTTTTTGAGCAAACTTTACAATGCCGCGGATTTCATACCGAAGCTCTCCTGCCCCGGGATGCACAATGTTGGTTCTCATTGGAATCTCCTTAAGAAATTAAATATCGACGTACGTCGGGTGACAAATCCGTCAGCAAAGAGTAAGAAAACAGCCCGTGCTGGACTGCAATGGTATCTATTGAATTTTGATCTGCCGAGTGGTTACTATACACCACTACTTCATCGCCTGCATGAACATTTTCATCCCCTAGAGCGACTATAGTGTGGTTCATACAGACCCGGCCAACAATGGGGTAGAATCGTGATCCAATTTTGACCTGGCCCTTATTGCTCAGCGCTCGGCTGACCCCCTCATGATACCCCAGCGGTAGTATGCCAATGCGCATAGCCTTAGGAGCGGTAAAGGTGTAGTTGTAGCTCACTTTATCGCCCTTCTCTAGCTGTTGCACCTTGCTAATGGTGCTAACTAGCCGCAGTGCGGGACGCAACCGCACAGTGTCATGTAGTGCATGTTTGGGTGGGAATGGGTTGATTCCGTACAGACCAATACCCAGGCGCATCGCGTTGGCATAGGCGGACTGCGCCCGGGGCCCACCGGCGGTTTGTGCCGTGTGGAACAGCGTTGGCTTCAACCCGGCAGCCAGTATCTTTTCTACTGATGTATCAAACAATTTTACGGCAGCGTGAATGGTCTGACTGTCGTCTCCGTCTGGGTCGGCCAAATGAGCCATGATACCTTCCAGCTGAATTTTCGGATACTGCTGTATGAGATCGATATATTTTTGCAGCTCATGTGGCATAACACCGTATCGGTTCATTCCCGTATTCAGTTCTAGATGAATCTTGACCCGTTTGCCCAGCTTGCCCAGAGCGTGCAGAGTGTCCTCGTCCTGGACGACAAAAGCTAATTGGCGAAACTTGAGCTTGGGAAAATTCTGTGGCTTGATCATACCCATAACCAAAATGGGCTGGCGCGGATTATGTGCACGCACCTTGAGCGCCTCGAAGTACCCATCTACTGCAATATAAGCGAACCATTCGCCTTTTAGTGCTGTGGCTACTTGCTGGATACCATGACCGTAGGCGTTGCCCTTTAGCACCGGGATTATCTGGAGTCCACTGTGCTGGCCGAAAAATTCAGCGTTGTGCGTCAGCGCAGACTTGGATATTTCAATACGATTGTATACTTCGTACGATCGCTGCAATTTCTTTGTTAGGCGGTGCAGATGTGTACGAATCATAGCCTTACCTAAAATTGCTTTAAGAAGTTGGTACCAAAGCTAGTTTGCAAACGCTGCTGGGCCGCAAAACGGGCTTCGGCGTATCCGACCAGTCGCGTCACCAGCTCTACGTTAGACACACCCTTTTGGCGCCAGTTGTGAGCGTATAGGCTGCCGGGTAGCGGATTGACTTCGTTGAAATAGACTGCGCCTTTCTTGCTGTCTATCAGCATGTCCACGCGAGCCGTGCCGGTGCAGCCCAGTGCACGGTAGACATCCAGACCAGTTTGTTCGGCTTTTTTGTACAGCTTTTCGGGCAGTTCGGCCGGGACCTTGCTGTAGCCTTGGGCACCCAATTTGCCACCCATTTTTTTGCCAGCGCCTTTGCCGCCCTGGCCCATATACTTAGTCTCGAAATCAAAGAAGTCTTCGCTCTGCACGAGGGGCTGTTCCAGATAGGATGGCACCGGATCCTCGTTACCCATAATAGGCAGCGTTACTTCGATAAGGTTGGGTACTGCTTCTTCAACAATCACTTTGTCGTCATAGTGCACGGCCACTTCCAGGGCATTCATGAGCTGCTTTGGGTCTGTCGCACGGGTAATGCCAATACTAGAACCAATGTGCGTTGGCTTCACAAATAGTGGGTACTTCAATGGCTTGATACGCGTCAGCACCTCTTGTGGATTTTGTGCCAGTTCGCGCGACATAAACCATACCCACTTGTTGCTGGACACACCCTGACTTATGGCCACCTGCTTGGCCAAGACCTTGTCCATGGCAATAGCACTGGCTGCTACACCACAGCCCACATACGGCACGCCGGCCATTTCTAGCAGTCCCATCAGATCGCCGTCTTCGCCGTGAGTGCCGTGCATTGCCGGAAACACCACGTCAATTTTTTTATAAGCTTTGCGGCCAGCGAATTGGCTGGATTTGACCAGTGTCAGGCCGTTGTCGAACAGCAAGTGAACTTTGGACGCCTTGTGCATAAAGCTTTCTAGCTCGGTGCCCTGGTACAGCTTGATATCTTTTAGTTTTTGGTCCCAGTACCACGAGCCGTCTTTGGCAATGTAGACCGGTTCTACTTGGTATTCTTTGGCTAGTTCGAGGGGTTTGATGATACTGGCGATGGCCGTGACTATCGAGACATCATGCTCGGTAGACTGCCCGCCAAAAATAACGGCGATTGTTTTCATAAGCCTAGTGTACGGCGGCCAAACTACAATTACAATATACAATTAATATGTGCAATTAAGCGTGCTTTGGGCGATAAGGAATGCCCGTTTCCTTTGACACACGCTGTGCGAAATCATCTAGATCTGCAAAATGCTCGCGCTCGTGCTGAGTGAACTCATCAAAGTCTTTTCTAAGTTCGTTCAGCATCCTGTAGAGCTCTTTGATGTCGTTCTCGATCGCCTCTTGGCGACCCTCAAGCCGTGCCAGGCGCTGGTTTGTTTCACGCTGGCCACCTTCAAGGTGCTTCTGACCAACTTCAAGCCGTGCCTGGCCTGCCTCAAGGTGCTTTTGACTTTTTTCGAGTCGAGCCTGACTCTCCTCAAGGTGCTTTTGACTCTCCTCCAGTCGTGTTTGTCCAACTTCGAGTCGGTCAAGGCGCTGGTTAGCCTCCTGCTGGTTCGCCTCAAGCTTATCCATGCGTCCACCAAGTTCATTAAAGCCAGTGCCAACCGCAAGAGCAAGCTCCTCGATTGATCCAGCCAAATCAGCTATGGTGGTGTCTTTTTTCTCGGCTTGAGTCATAAAGTCATTATATCATTGGCATCCGACGAGCTTAACGTAATAACCGCTATGCGTAATTATCAGTCCAGTCGTTCTGCAACACCCAGAGGTCTCCGGCGGCCACCAAGTGTTCCATTCCCGTGTAGAAACGCAGAGGATTGTCCTCTATATGTAGTTCGTTGCTAAAGCCGGCGTCTTTCAGGCCAGCTTCTATGGCTGGACGGGCTGAGTTTTCCATCAGAACCACGCGATCAGGATTGGCCCCCGCTATGAGCTGCCCCATGTGGTGATGCACACGAACGGTTTCTATGCCCTGATCGACCAAACCTGGTGTCACATACACCTTGCGCTTGGCGGGCAAGTCTTTGAGCAAGGCTAGGCCAGCCTTGATGCCGTCGATATTGCCGTTGTAGGTATCGTCGATAATCCAGGCGCCGCCAAGCGGGCGTGGCTGCATGCGGTGTTCGAATGGCACAGTCTTGGCCACGCCCTCTTCTATGTCCTTTTTGCTCAGCCCCAGGCCATCGGCTATTGCCGATACAGCTGCCAATGGCCCCACCTGGTGTCGCCCCAGCAATCCACTATGCAAGGATAGCTTTTTGCTGCCTTTGGCCATGGTAAACCGGACGCCGTCGAAGCCTACCTTTACGCCGCTGATCTTCCAACTGCCCACATGGTGAGCATCGTAGGTAATATGACTATCGGCGATATAAGGTTGAGCCGCCTCTGACTCGGCATTTACATAAACCTGCCTGTTGTCTAGGTAGTCCGCCAGACTAAAGATGTCCCGAGCGGCAGCCTCCAGCGTGGGGTACTGGTCCAGGTGGGCAGGCGCGATACCCGTAATAACGCCAATGGTGGGCCGAGTAGTCTGCGAAAAACGAGCCACGTCACCGGGCGCGCCCTCGCCATATTCGATAACCAGTACGTCTTCGCCGCCAGCGAGCTTTTTGGCAAACAAAGCGTGCGAGCTGGCCACATTTTTGTTGGCCGGTGTGATAGCCACCTTCCTGCCCTCGGCTAGGACCGTGCCCAGCAGTTCTTTCATGGTGGTTTTGCCGTAACTGCCGGCCACCGCAATTGTGGTGGCCGAATGCTTGGCAAAAATATCACGCGACTCGGCAATCAGCTTCTTTTCTTTGGGCCTGGTAATAAACACCCGCCCCAGCCACAACGGCACCACTATCAGATGCGCCCACACCAACGGCGACAACCATACCAAACAAACGCCACTAATCCCGACCGAATAATGCGCACCCCTAGCCCACAGGCCAATACAGAACAGGCCCAGCAGAATTTGCAGACCCATGCCGGCCACCAGTGCTAGTAACAGCATTTTCGCCGCCTTGGTCTTTTGCAGATCGCGCCGTTTCATAACTACGCCAAAACTGGGTGTTCGCCAGTACCATTTCAGGTAAGGTTCTATTTGGTATTCGGTACTCTGCAACATGTAGATCACCGTCTTTGGGTATCGTGGAGAAAATGAACTGATGGTTTTTCTCATTTTAGGAATCCTTTGACCAGCTCATAAACCTCATCCAGTCGGTCGTGGTGCACAAAATGTCCGGCACCTGGCAACACTTGTAATTTGCTGCCAGCAATGGCCACGTGGAATAGCTCGCCGTAAGTCACTGGCGTCGCGGTGTCTTCTGATCCATATATTAAAAGTGTGGGCAGTTTTAATGTGGCGGCCTCTGTCTGAACGTCATCGGTTACTATTTTCTTGAAGGTTTCTTGCAGGTGCTCGGCAACAAACAGGTCTGAACCGATGGCTTTATAGGCCTTCTTTTTCAGCCTGGTCTGGACCGACTTAGGCAGTGGCGCAGTAGCTAGCTTGGCAGTCTTGGCTGCCAGCCGGAGCATTTTCTTCCGGCCCCTGTACACATCCCGTATGCCAGCTGATGCCAGTAACACCAGGATGTCCGCTTTTAGTTCGCCAGTGGCAAGCCCTTTTATGGCAATGGTTCCGCCGTTGGAGTGGCCCACAATACCCTGTAGTTTGGGGGCATCAATTTTTTTTAGAAACTGTGACACAAAATGAACGTAGTCACCCACTCCCCACGTTTCTTGTGGTGGCTGCGTGCCGCCAAAGCCTGGCAGATCTACCACTATAGTTGTGTGTGTTGTCTGAAGCTTTTTGGCTAGCTGGGCAAAAGTAGCCTGACTGTCACCCCAGCCATGCAACAGCAGCACTGCCGGACCCTTGCCAGCTTGCTCGTAAGTAGTGAGCAGATTGTCTACGACAACATTCATTACTGGCATTATAACCCTAAACGCTTATGCTACTGGATAGATTGCAGCTTGGCCTGTAGCTCTTCAGTTGGAATAGTGTTTTCCGGAATAGTTACACCACGATTAATGCCAAAGCTACCATATTTTTCAATCCGGCTGCCCATTTGGTATTGGATCTCGACAAATCGCTGGCTCCAGACGTCTACCTTGATCTTGAAGACAATAGGTTCGCCGTCTTTGTACTGCGAAGGGTCGATACTCTCTAAGTGGGTAAGGTTCATATCAGAAGCAAATTGCTTCAGCATAGTCACATAGGCCTCGGGCTTTACACTGACATCATAGGTATAGAATGGCCGACCACCTTCTATAGCGTGCACTACTTTTTGTTGATCTATTTCGTAGACGTTTTTGTCGCGGATGAGCTTGAGCAGCCCCTGGCGCTTTTGGACATTCAGATTGGCAACCGGCACAACGCCCAGCGTTGATTCGTTATAAAGGTCACCGGCGGTCATACCCTGAGCAGGCTCGGATTTGCCCCAGATATTGAGCAAGCTGGAAAAATCCAATGATTGTCCCCCGGCATTTTTCTGAGTGGTATCTATCTGCGCATAACGCACATAGTCAGCCGTAGGCGTACCGACAGACTCGGTTTTGATAGTAGCGTTGACCTCGCCGGTCTGGTCGATAGTACTGGTACTGCGGGCGACATGTTGCGCACCTTGGCTAAGGTAGGCGTCCTGATGTAACTTTTGCGGACCACTTTCTTGGGTCACCTGGCGGCTTATGCCGGTCGTGCGCAAGCTGTTGTCTATTGCAGAGTAAAAAGTTCGTTCAGGATTGCTACGGACTACATGCCACCAAGCCCAGCCACTAATGCCGAATATTACCACCGCTGCTACTGTAAAGATTGAAGCCCATCGACCTTGGTCGGACGAGCCGGGGAGTTTGTTGAGTGATTTCATTTCCCCATTGTATCAATATAAGAGAAGAGGGACCAAGTATTACAGGATTTGTAAAAATTGGTCCCTTGTCCAGGGGGAATCGCGGACACCTTATAGGTGCCGGATGCTTCGTTGCTGGACACTCCAACAACTACTTATCCCTAGACGCCCGTCACGTTGCTTGCCCCTGGTAAGGGTCTTATGTCTCGAACATGAGCACCTTCTTGGCGCGCTGCCGGGCACTCAAGCCAGGCCACCGCTGCTTAGAGTCGCGGAACACGATGTACGAGAAGGCAAAGGCCAGAACCAGTGGAGTCCCGAGCAGCGACACCCACTGAGCGGCTTCAAGCCCCCAGATGATGTAGCTCCACAGGATGGCACCAATGACCCCAATCATAGGAATCACAAAGACCGCCCAGAACTTTCTCTCGCCTGGTGTTTCGAACATGGCCGTCCTTTTAATGTGTCCCGCCGTGGCAGGGTCTATCCATTCGGAGAGACACCTTTATTATACCGAGTGATACTGGTATAATAAGCAACTGAAATTTCTATGGGGCATTGGCGCAGTTGGCTAGCGCGCCTCGATGGCATCGAGGAGGTCATCGGTTCGAATCCGATATGCTCCACCAAGTACGAATACGTATCCTGGCATCAAGAGCTAAGCCCGTCCGATTGGACGGGCTTTCATTTGCCGTGAACCTGAGGTCTTGATCTAAGCTATACTAGAACGGTATAAAGGAGCATCTACATGGCAGACAAGCTAGATTTTTCAGGCACTTGGAAAAGCACATTTGAGTACGTAAATAAGCTAGAGCCAGAAGGCGGCAAGAGCGAGTACGACATCAAGATCCACCAAATGGGCAACCAGCTGGTCTTAGAAAGCATAGCTACTCCTGCTGGCAACTACTTTGTAGCCCGCCTGAGCCTAGACGACCACCTAAATCTACTAACAGGCAACTGGCAAGAAGACGCCTCGCCAGGCGGCGCCTACAAAGGCCAAGCCTACTACGGCGTAGGCATGCTCAAGATAGACCCAGACGGTACAACCCTTCGTGGCAAGATTGTCGAATACAACAACGACGTAGAGATCATCAGCGGCGACTGGGAAGTGACGCGCACAGACAAAACTGCCTAAAATATCGACTGTAAACGCCATATAAAAGAACCGACCAAAAGCCGGTTCTTTTATTCGTGCGCGCCCACCCTGCGGCGGATACTACGCCCATCTTTTTATTTTTGCACAGTTCTTGCAGCTGGTGTGGAGCAAGAAATTGTGAAGATGTTTGTTTTTCTTCGCCGCATAATGCGCACGATTACTATTAGCATAACCTATTTACTCAATACCGTCCACAAACCTGTAGAGTTCGAGTTGGAAATTGGCGTCGGTCAAGTAGAGTGCTGATGGCGAGGTTGCCTTGATGGTATTTGGATAATCAATGGTTACCATAACGACATTGCCCTTCTGCTGAAGGTAAAAAGTCGTAGGTACACTCACGGCTTCTTGGTGGTTCTTGAACGAGTCGTAATACAGCGCCTTACCCTTGGGCGTCTTCACGGCTATGCACCGAAGTAGCTTGGGCTCGGGCCGACGCGAGGCTTCTTTGCGCTCTGCCTGGCCCAACCTGCCTACTTGACGCAGTCCCGAGAAGTCACATTTTTCGTCTTTGTATTTATAAGGATCCAACACCGGGTCGTCCCTCAGCACTGTTACCTCGAAAAAATTCTGAGGGGCAAAAGTGATATCAGTGACCGGGGGTTGAGCCTGTACCTTCTTGATCCGCGCTTGGGTGGTGAGCGTCAGGTAACCAGGATACTGCTCGAACCGGTAGCCGCATTCATACCAGGTAGCAGCTACTTCTGTTTTGGAGCAAGGTATGTCTTTTGAATCCTCTTGGACCCCCGGCGGTAGGTAGCGCGGATAGACTGCCCAGTCTATATCTGAGACCTTTCGGTATACAAAGTCCGGTGTTGGCGGATCGTATAACTGGACGAGAATGTTCAGGCCCAGCACGGCAACCGCCAAAATACCGACAAGTGCGACTTTGTAGCGAAATACATTGGTGACATAGGTAAACAGCACAAACACGAACGCACCGACCAGGAACATGCCACCCAGTACCGCTGCCGGGTTACTATACAGCCGCTCCCAGCGGGTGAGTTCGTATCCTTTTAGATACTTGAGTTCGGTCCCCGGCAATTTAGAAAGCAGTATAAAGCCAGCATACAAGGTAGTCATAGACAGAGTTGCAATCGTCATCGCAGCCTCTAACCCACGATGCTTCAAACTGTTATAGGCGATAATAATAGCGCAACAATAAACCAGTGCAGGCAATCCGTTCTGAAAAATCATGGCAGTGTAGAGCGCCACTATAAAACTCATAGACGTCAGAACTGCAATAAAGGCCATCAACAGAAGCTGCGTGGCCGCTCCCAATAGGGCAACCTGAGCCCACGGAATTTTGTACTGCTCGATCTTCACAATGCCGGCCTGTGGATGGTTGGGCGAGATTGGCAAAACATCATCGGACCTTGCCCTTCTCCCTACGTCTATGCGTGCCTTCAGGATGAGCAAGAACAGCCCACCCAGCGCCACAATACTGGGCACGCTAAACCGAACCTCACCGGCAAAAGGCGCAAACACCGAGTAAGAAGCCAATATGGCCAAGACTTCTATCATGATCAAGGCGAGCCATAGTGACAACAGCAGCGAAACAGTCTTGAAACGGTTTGATACCAAACACATCACGCCCACGCCACCGAACCCTATAGATATCACCAGAAATGGCAGAAAGACAGAAAGACTGTTGGAGACGCTATAAGTGTCTCTTATTACAGATACGTCCGAAGCAGCCAACCCCAAGCACGCTACGCTGCCAAAAATGGTTACAACGCCCAAAATCCTGAGAGACAACGGACGCTTTGCAGTGTGCATTTTGTTCTCCAAACTAACCCCAATCCCCTGCCCTAGGCAAGTATCTGTTTTTCTATATGTACTAGTTCATCTGCACAGACCCTGAAGACGGTTTCGCTGCGTAGCTTTGCCTCTGTACCCTCAAACCATACCGATAGCCACTTACAGTGCAAGCCATTTTTCTCCTCGGTCCACTTCATATCTTCTTTCTCTGCGACAGCTTTGGCCGAGCTGTTTGGTGGGATAATGAAATCTACATGATCCAGCCCCACGGCATCGGACGAGCCAGGACGACGCTGCATGAGCTTGATAAGCGTTACACCGCCGGGGAGTGAGGCATCCCTCAGATGCAAGCTAGCCAGCCAGCGTTCGTTTATCCATCCCAGATGGATTTGGTCTGATTGGTCCTTTAGCTCGGCAAATAGTTTGTCGAATTCGGCCAGGTCGGTTGTTTTCCATGCAACCGAAGTTGGCCGGAGCGAGGCAAAAAACTCTTTGTTAGAGCGATCGGCTATAAATGTGGCCCATTTGGTTTGATAGTCTTCGAGTGCGGCAGTTAACTCTTCTAGCATATTATTTTCCCTCCTTAGGCTTTGGCGTTACCTGGGGCAGGACGCCAAATGTCAGTATAAACGCGAACACTACCGCAAAGCCACACATGATACTGGGTATGCCCATCAGTGATTCTGGTCTGAGGATATTAACAGTGGCGGTCGGCAGCAAGAACACAAGATAGCCGGCCACCAGCAACATCAGCGCATTTCCCTGCTTCTTTTTGGCCTTGCGCAGGAACCGAGTCGCCAACACGATGCCCCCGAGCAACCACCCATAGTAGTACACGCAGTAAAGTTCCATCAGACTGCCGCGCAAGTCAAAGATGACATAATTTCCGCCGCAAGCATGACCCACAAAGGCCCAGTCGCCTGCGCCAAACAGTACCGCCCAGGCCAGCCCCGTGGCGTAGGCAATGTATACCAAGCGGCGCCCCGGCCGCTCGGCAATCAGATGCACCAAGTGCAACCCCAAGGGTGGCAAAGCCGTAATAGCCACAAACCCAACGCGTGACCACAGGGCAGCAGAGGTGCCGGTGCCTCCACAGACGTAGTACTCGGCCAGCTGAAAAGTAGCCAAGAACACCAATGCACTGCTGATCAGCCTGACAATTGGCGACATTTTGTACCGCCACAACACATATGCCAACAAGGCACTCTCTATCAGAAAGGTGGCCACCATAACAGGCGGCGAAAAACAGTACAGCACTGTCTGCTTTTGCTTCATATTATTTAGAGCATAAGCTATTTAGCCGTGATTTCAAAACCTTAAGAGGACAGCATTTTTAGTAGTGCGGCTTCGTCTATTTGTTTGGTGCCATATTTTTCGGCCTTGGTCAGCTTGCTGGCACCCACGTTGGCGCCCACTACCAAGTAGTCGGTATCTTTGCCCAGCGATGACTGAAAGGTTCCGCCAAGGGCTCTGATTTTCTCGGCCGCCAGGTCACGCCCCATAGTCTCGAGCGAGCCAGTTACTACAAACCGCTTGCCCTTCAGGGCACCGTGGACCGTCTTGGCGTCTCGTGGCCAAGCACCCACCTGCCTAAATTTTGCCAGTAGTTTTTGATTCTCTTCTTCGTCAAACCATACCACCACAGACTCTGCGACAATGTCGCCAACGCCATCTACCGCCCGAAGCTCTTCTAACGTGGTGGTCCCCAGAGAATCGAGCCGCTTAAAATGCTGAGCCAGATCAATAGCTGTCTGTTGTCCCACGTGCCGAATACCCAGGCCAAAGATAAAGCGGGCCAGTTCTGGATTTTTCTTTTCCTCTATGGCTTTTAGCAAGTTTGTTGCAGAAACTTCGGCAAATCTATCCATTCCCAACACTTGTTCTTTGGTGAGCGTAAAGATGTCAGCCAGGTCCTTGACCAGTCCGGCGTCTACCAAAGCTATGACGTTTTTTTCGCCCAAGGTATCGATATCTAGTGCGCCCTTACTGGCAAAATGGCGCAGCCCGCGCTTGAGCAACAGTGGGCCAGTTGCGCCTTTGACGCGGTACACAGCCTCGCCCTCTGGACGCACAAACTCCATATCCGGAAACTCGCGGGCCAGCTCGCCTTCCATATGAAAGGGCTTGGTATTTTTAGGCCGCAGCTCAGTCAGGACTTTTTGGACCTGTGGAATGATATCCCCGGCCTTAAAGATAATAACGGTGTCGCCCACCCGAATATCTTTGCGGGCAATCTCGTCGGCGTTATGTAGCGAAGCATGCTGCACGGTGGTACCGGCCACAACCACCGGGTCAAATACGGCCACGGGCGTAGCTGCGCCGGTGCGGCCGATACTGATCAGAATGTCTTTGACAATGGTGGTCGCTTCTTCGGCCGGATACTTGTAGGCTACCGCGCCGCGGGGTGCTTTACCCACCGATCCCAGCTCTGCAAATAGCTTGCGATCGTTCAACTTCACCACCAGGCCATCGGTGTGGAACGGCAGCTTGTGGCGCTTTTCTTCCCAGTCTTCGGCAAATTCCATGAGGCCATCCACGCTACGTATGATTGTTGCCTGAACGTTAGCTGGCAGTCCAATAGCCCGGAGGGCCTCGTACGCGTAGGAGTTGGTAGGGACGTCACTGGTATTCTGACGCAAGATGTCATAAGCACGGAACTGCAACGGACGGTCGGCCACCAGCCGGGGGTCAAGTTGGCGAATAGTACCTGCAGCCAGATTGCGCGGGTTCATAAAAGTTGGCTGGCCTGCAGCTTCGCGCTTTTTGTTCAGCGCTTCAAAGTCTTTTTTGAACATGATGATCTCGCCACGAATCTCGGTCCGGCCCACCAGCAAATGATCATATTTCTTGCTGGGCCGCAAGTGCATAGGAAGACTCTCTATGGTTGTCACGTTAGCCGTTACGTCTTCGCCCACAAACCCGTCACCCCGAGTTATGGCCTGGGTCAAAACCCCGTCTTCGTACACCAGTGCACAGGCCAATCCGTCCATCTTAAGGTCGGCAAAAAATTCTGGGTTCCTTCCGGGGGCCAGTTTTTCGGTACGCTTTTCCCACGCTTCTAGTTCGGTACGGTTAAAGACGTCATTTAGACTCATCATTCGGCTGCTGTGCTGCACCTTGGTAAACCCAGGCAATGGTTGTCCGGCTACTCGCTGGGTGGGGCTGTCCGGCGTTATCAACTGAGGATAAGCAGTCTCTAGCTCTGTCAGTTCGTGCTTCAAGCTGTCGGCTGCGGCCTCGCTCATGGTGGACTCATCCAGCACGTGGTAGTGGTAGCGATAGTCATTTATGAGCACTCGCAGCTTGGCTACACGGTCTTTTGCCTGAGCAAGTGTCAGCTTCTGCTTCTGGGTGCTACTCATAGAGTTCCCTGTATAGGGTATACAGGTAGGCGTGAGCGATTGTGAATCCAAACATAGTAAGTATCAGGAAAAGCAGTGGCGCTAATGGTGTCAGATACAATGCAATCGGAACCATCAGCAGTGCCCCAACTATAAAATACAAAAACGGCAACAGCAGGAGCTTGCGAATAACGCTAAACCGGCGATACTTCACCAACTGGCGAGCCGTACGCAAAGCGCCAAAGGGCCTGGTGTCCGGAAGTGTCACCACATACAACGCGAATACCGAAGAACTCAGCAGGTACAGGCTAACATACAGCAAGCCACACAACATCACTAGCGCACCAATGCCCAACACCGGATTGCCCAGAACGCCCGCCGCTCCAAGGGCAGAAAACAAAAATACACCAACCAGGGCCGGCAAAAGCTGCAAGCCAGTGGCCAGCAGTACCAGCACAAATGGTACCAGCGGATACATGCCTTTATAAAAACTATCACGCAAAGACGCTCGCTTGCCGGCCATAGCCTGACGCAGCGCCCAAATGGTTGCTAGACTGACCACTACTAGCACAACCGACTGATAAGCCGAGCCACCTTCGCCCGAGTTACCAGTGCCGATCAGCGAAGTAGCAATAGTCACACCCTTATCCAGTTGGCCAGCTTCGACAACCTCTAGTTGTTCTTTGGTATCGCCCAGGTTACCCCCCGCCGCCAAACTTCCCACTAATACTATAGATAGGACTAAGTAGACCAGGATAATACTGCCGAACAGTCGCCAGTTGGTAGCCAGGGTGCGCAGCGCTTTCTTGAGAACCTTGAACCCATTGGGCAGCGCTGCAGTCTGGGCGCGCTGATTCTTCTTGACGCGCCATCTAGCCTTCTTGGATGGCTTGAGCTGGCGCGGCTTGTCGGACTGTGTCGCTACAGTGGCTTTTGATGGCTTTGGCTTGGTGGTTGTTTTCTTTTTTGTGGCCATGATTTTCTCTTACTTAGCTTCACTCATATGTCGCAACTTTGCAACGCGATCTTGCAACGGAGGGTGGGTGCTGAATAGGTTAGATAGGCCCTTACCCTTTAGCGGGTTGGCAAAAAAGAAGTGGGCCGTAGAAGCATTTTGCTTTTTGAGGGCGCTACCATGGGCTTCTATCTTTTCGAGTGCACTGGCCAGCCCCTCGGGATACCGAGTAGTTAGCGCCCCGGTGGCATCGGCCAGGTATTCCCGGCGCCTAGATATTGCCAGCTGGATAAAGACAGCTATAAGCGGTGCAATGATAGCGGCAGCGATGCCCAGTACAAAGAAGAGTGTATTGCCCCCACCCTCATCATCATTGTCCCGAAACCACACCATTCGAAGCATAAAGTCAGCAATGATGCTGACAATGGCCACCAGGGCGAAAGCAATCATGGACACCCGAATATCATAGTTTTTAATATGCCCTAATTCGTGCGCCATCACCCCTTCTAATTCGGTATCGGTCATAACGTCTAGGATGCCCGTAGTTGCAGCCACAGCTGCATGGTTAGGGTTGCGACCGGTCGCCATAGCATTGGGGGCCGGATCGTCTATGAGGTATACCTTTGGCATAGGCAAGCCATTGGTAATAGCCAGGTTCTCGACAATACGCCACAGCCGGGGGTTGTCTTTTTTGGCTATCTCTCGGGCACCGTTAAAGGCTAGTGCCACGCTAGAGCCCACAAAATAGCTAAACAACGCATACACCCCAGCCCCCGCCAGCACATAGGGCGTGAGGGCCTGCCGGCCCATATACAGCCCAAACAGCCAGCCCAAAACGCTTACCAGAAGTATGAACAGTACCATCAATAGTACTGTTCGTCGCTTGTTAGCCGCTATTTCTTTGTACACTAGAACTTACCCTGACCAATCAGCCTGAGATTTTGCTTAAAATTCAACCTTAGTCGGCTTGCTAATACTTGCCATTTCGCTTTCTTCTACCTCGAAGAATGCGCGTGCCTTAAAACCAAGCATGCCCGCAAAGATGTTAGTAGGGAAAGTTTTGACTTTGATATTAAGATCACGAGCCGATCCGTTATAGAACCGGCGAGCAGCCTGGATCTTGTCCTCGGTATCTACTAATTCTTCTTGGAGGTGCTTGAAGTTTTCGTTAGCCTTTAGGTCTGGGTAGTTTTCGGCAACCGCAAACAAACTCTTCAGCGTTTGCTCAAAGGCGTTTTCAGCCTTGGCAGTTTCTTCTACACCCTTAGCACCCATTGCTTGGGTACGGGCTTTGGTGACTTCTTCGAATACACCCTTTTCGTGTTTGGCGTAGCCTTTGACAGCACTAACCAAATTGGGAATAAGGTCATACCGGCGTTTAAGCTGCACGGTAATGTCGCTCCAAGCCTCGTCAACTCGGACGTTGGCCCGAACAAGGCCGTTGTACATTGCAATCAAAGCGATAACAACTACCGCAATTACTGCCAGAATTATCCACATCATAGGTAGGTTTTCCCCTTATATTTATCAGTAGTAGTGTAGCACTTTTGGCCCCAGGGTACCACTGTAGAGAGCGCCCGTTTGTTTATATATATTGTGCGATCCAGGTAGTCATATCGTCTATGTCTATGCCGGTGATGGTGTGATTGACCGCGCCGAGGTTGGTCATGGTTGCACCAGTAGCAGTCCCAAAGGCCGTTACAACACTAGGCACGCAAACAATGTCGTTAGACGAATACCATATACGAATGGGCACCGCTGCAAAAGTGGCAGTATTTACAGCTGGATTAAAATTGGCGGGCGGGGTACCGCCGTAGGCTGCAGTCACACTGGGACCCAAACCGGACCGGTTGTTATCGATAATGTCCTGAATATCTACAGCGGGAACATGGAGAACAATAGCAGCTACCTTGGAAATGTTAGCCCGTGCCCAATTCAGAACCGTCGTGGCACCCATGGACTGACCCAGCAATATAACCTGATCGGTACGCGCACCCATTTGGCTGTGAAAATATGTCATGGTGGCGTCCATAGCAGTCATGGCCGTGCTATTGCCCCAAGATATAACGCCTCCTGCATCGGTAGCGATAGCGGGCATGCGGTTAGTAGACGCCGCGTTGGGCGCAATCAAGCCAGAGATAGGATCTGTAAAGAAATAATCTGCCGTACCACCCGCACCATGTATCAACGCCATGCCAATTTTGGCGTCTGCATCTAGTGGGTCTAGCCGGTGCCACCACATCACATGACGCTCACCTGAAATATACTGGTCCACGCCGCGTGTCCGACACACCTGTTGGACAGCCATATTACTTACGCCTCTACGGCTTTAAAGAAGCTAGGCGCAATAGACGTTGCCACAATATTGCCGCTGCCGGACGTAACGTTGGCCACCAAGCGATAAGTATCAGGGGTATGAGGAGGTATACGTACTTCTATATAAATCTCTTCCTGCCGAATTGCCGTAGGGATAGTAACCGCGCACGCCTGAATAACTTGCAGCACAATCGTACCAGCACTGGGCATTATTCCGACCACGACCCCAGCGCCTGCCGTGTCGTTGGTCACGTGCACTATGGCCGAAAGATATACCGGACGAACAGTATCTGGCACCGTAACCGACAAGTTGGTGATGTTAGTTACGGCAAAGCCTGGTCCAGCGCCCGTTGTAACAATTCCCAGTTGGTTAGTCGTAATCGCCGCATAGGCCAGCTCGCGACCAGACGAGTGAACGGCAGCGTCAGCAACGTGAGCGTCAAATGCCGTGGTGTTCGTTTTGGCAGTCAATCCCGGCACCGTTGGACTTGCAGACGTGCCGCCGAGGTCACCGGTTAATTGGACGACACCCTTAGCAGTCGGTGAAGCGTCGGTGGCGGCACTGGCCACTGCTGCAGTTTTTAGGCTGCCATCGGTATTGTGAGCGGCTGCCAAGAAGTCGTTTAGGACGGCGCCCCACGTGTTCTCGTCGCCACCCGGGACTGGAAGTCGTGCCACTGTTTTATTTTCCTCGCTTACTACTTATGCTTTAGTGTAGCGAATATACCCCGACCTTGTCTAGAAAAGTTACAGGCCCAACTCTGCCTTGCGCGCTTCCATCTGCGAGATAACTTCTACGCGCCCTTCCTCGGATAGTTTAGCCAGAGTCTCTGGCAGTTGTTGCATTTGTAGTATAAATTCGACTATTTCGGCCACCTGTTTTGGTGTCATGTAAACCTCCTAGACTTACCCATAGGTAATTACTATTACCGTTCCCATTCCGCCCACGCCACCATTACCCCCAACTCCCGCGCCAGTTCCAGCGCCGCCGCCTGCACCGCCGCCACCGTTGGCACCACCTGCGCCACCAGCACCACCACTGCTACCCGATGTCGTGTGTGAACCGCCACCACCGCCGCCAGAGCCACCATTAGTTCCTACGCCAGCTACACCAGTGGCACCTACGCCGCCCTGAGAAGTCGAACTAGCTCCGCCAGCCCCCGCGGGTGAAACTCCGCCCGCACCCACAAAAGCGTTAGGGCTGTTAGCCGCATCGATAGAGCGACCAGGCGCGCCGCCGCCCACATGGCCCGCACCACCAGTAGCTGCAAAGGCACCTGTGATTGCTGCTGTGCCGCTTCCTACAATCAACGAAGTAGCACCCGGGTTACCACCAAGTCCGGCACCAAAAGCAGTACCGCCAAAACCGCCACCGCCGCCACTTGCTATAACGTACGATCCAAACGAAGAGCTACTGCCAACATTAGTACCCGTAGTAGTTGGGTCGGTACCACCTGCTCCACCTGCTCCGACGGTAACCGCTACCGTTCCCGTCAGGGCATTGGCGTCGAACTGCCCAACCACCACACCACCTGCAGCACCGCCGCCTCCACCCAACCGCACTACGCCAGAGGCAGCCGTTGCGCCCTTGCCGCCACCGCCGCCACCGCCGATTACAAACACCTCTATTACCTTGGCACCTGCCGGCTTGGTCCAGGTAGTACTGGCAACGTAGGCGTCGTAGGCCAAGACACCTTTTTGATTGAGGGCAGTTTGAGTTGCCGTAGAGATCGGCTTGCCAGCGTCAGATGTATTGTCCACATTTGCCAATCCCACCGCTGACTTATCCAGCGCCTGAAAGCTTTTGTCACCACGCCAGTAGTGCGCGGTCGTACCAGCCGTGATGGTGTTTTCTTTTCCGGCCAGGCCAGGCACCGTGGGACTGCCTGCAGTTCCGCCCAAGTCACCAACCAGCTGCACAATACCTTTCTTGGTTGTACTTGCGTCGGATACAGCGTCTTCAACAGCCGTCGGTTTAATAGAACCGTCAGTATTGAAAGACTGAGACAAAAAGTCATTCAGCACATCCCCCCATGAACCATCATCACTACCCGGAACCGGAAGCCGAGCCATATCTACCCCCCAAACTATACCCCGTTTTTCTTATGCTTATTCTACGTCCGCAACCACCCGGGTGTCTAGCTTAATAACAATTAAATAATTTCAATTCGCTAAATATGACATAGATATGCAAAAGAAATGGGTATAACTATCTCTTTTTAGAGGTTGTACCCTCGAGCAGGTCGCAGGTGCGACCATAGACCAAGGGGTTATAGACTTTGCCAACGCGCTCTTTTATCAATGAGGCTTCTTCCAGGGTCAGGTCCACTTCGTTAGCGCCGTAGAGCCTGGTGCTGAGTGCATATATCTGTGCCATGACGTCTGGCGCAGGTCGGTCTTTGTCTTCAAAAGCATTTAGAGCCGTCACAAATACCCGGCGATATGTCACAGGTTCGGTACCTTCTACCAATTTTCGGTCTTCGTAATCTGTCAGTTGGTCAGTAACTTTGATACGCATATTTGTTCCTCCAAATATATTTAGGATTATACAGCAAGTAGTTTAGATAACAGCCCGAGCAACTTCACGCCAGCCTTGCGTGCCGCCTATTTCGCTCAGCACCAGGGTCAGGCTATCCCCCGCCGTGGCCACAAAGTCTACTGCACCCGCCAACAGAATAGTAATGTTGGTCGTTGCCGTGGCCTGGGCATGCTTGACAGTAGGGGTAGCAGTAAACAACAAGGTAACCGTTGACCCATTTTGCCACCCGATATTAGACAGCAGATTAACCTGAGTGGTGCCGGTAATCTCAAAAACGTTACCGTCCGTACCTAGTACCAGGTTGTTGACCGACGCCACGTCTGCCCCCTGGTTGCCAAGTATTCTGCCGTCAAACCGGGCCGTGCCAGCATCTACCCATAGCGCAAACGGGCCATTGGTGACCGAAACGTTAGCACCGGCCACGGGCGCCCCGGCGATATACACGCTGGCTAAGTTGGTAATAGTGCGAACATTGGTGGTAGAAGTCATGGTGGCTACACCAACAGAAATACCATGCTTGTTAACAAGCGTAGCAGTCTGGTTGCCCACGCTAATGCTGACCGTCGGAATAAGGAGGCCTATGCTGTCGGTAGAAGCTCCCAAGCCGTTTGCAAGTGCAGGATGAGCAATCCTTGCCCCGACATTTGTAGTGAGCGCGCCGGTAAGCGAGGCAACATCCAAGCCGTACTGGTTGGTGAAGGTGCCGGCAAATGGGTTTATGACGTCAGTAACCGAATAGGCTGTAAATGACGTCAGTATGGACAGTGGATTAAAGATAGTAATCCCCGCCTGTACGCCATAAGCATTGGCTATAGTGGATGCACCCGAGTGAACGGTTTGAGTCTTTAGGCCATACAGATTCGTGACGTTTCCGGAAGTTCCGTACCCGGGTGAACTAGATATATTAATAAAGTCCGTCAGTCCCCCGGTGCCAGTTGCACTGGTTTCTAGGGCGAAACCCACTACGCTGGCAATGGTCTTAGCCAATGCGGCGATTGGCTTGATCCAGAGCGGCCTAAAGATGGTGCTGGCGTTCACTCCCCCTACATTCGTAAAGGAAACGGTACCATCTATCTGAGTAAGGGCGAACTCACCCGCACTTGTTGCAACTGATTCGGTATAGTCGATACCAAACCAGCGAGCAGTATGTGTGGTGGCACGCAGAACAAACTTGTCAGCGGCAACGACCGACACCGACCCCTTGGTGCCGTTAGTCGTAGAGGCCAGTGTCAGATTCTCTGAGCTGGCAGTTCCTCCGATAAGCGCCTGGCCACCGGCCCGGCCCGCAAGCAAAGCATACTGAGTGTGGTCATCATCGGTCAGACCAGTGAGCGCCAGGCCGTGGTCCAGCGTTCCGCCACCGGCAGCGTTTTGGTGATTATGCGTGGCACTGACAAAACTAGCAATAACAGGCGTGGTGAGCGTCGGGCTTGAATACGTACCACCGGTAATGGTCTTGCCTGTGAAAGTCACTGCCGTAGGAATACCCAGGGTCGGGTTGCCCGCAACGCCATTACCGTCGGTAATAGTAATCTCATTGGCCACGCCCATGATAGTTCGGCCAGTAAAAGTATCGGCAGCAGTCTGGGTTACTAAGCCATTGGTGTTATAGGCGGCCAAGGCCGTCAGGGTGGCATCGGTAGCCTGCGCGCCAATAGTGGCACGGGCGTCGCTGGCATTTACATCATCAATCAGTGACCGTCCAAAGGCAGTCAGGACAATTTCTTCGATATCTCCAGCTCCCGGGGTAGAACGCCCCAGCAGCCGATCGGTCGCCGAAACATTCTGGATCTTGGCGTAGGTTACGGCGTCGTTGGCAATAGTGGCCACGGCCGATCCAGCCGTTGCAGTTACGTCCCCTCCGGCGAGAGCCGAACGCTGGATGCCGCCAGAACCCGTGAATTCCAGGCCGCCAGAGACGGTTAGTTCCTCGACATCACCCGACGATGCAGTGTCACGCCCCAGCAACCGGTCTGTAGCAGATACATCTTGGATCTTAGCGTATGTCACGGAGCCATCTTTGACGTCTGCCGTTATGATTGGGGTTGCATCATCGTAAATAAAATCAATGGTGGCGGTATCGGTCAGGATAAAGCCCACAGCGTCTTGGGCATCCTCGTTGACATACTGCGTTACAGTAGAAGAAAGCGCACCACCTGTTAGCTGTAGCCCCGTACCGATCGTAATCTCTTCGACGTCGCCACTACCTCCTGCACTGCGCCCCAACAGCCGACTCGTTGCAATATTTTGGATTTTGGCAAAAGTCACGGCGTCGTTGGCAATAGTGGCCACAGCCGAACCAGCCGTTGCTGTTACGTCTCCGCCAGTCAGGGCCGAACGTTGAATGCCACCCGAGCCAGTGAATTCTAGCCCACCAGAAACCGTCAGTTCCTCGGTATTGCCGGAACCTGCGGTGTCACGCCCCAGCAACCGGTCTGTTGCAGATATATCCTGCATTTTTGCATAAGTGATGGAATTGTCATTTACATCGGCGGTGAACGACGGCGAGCTGTCTATGTAGGTCAAGTTCACGGTAACAGTATTGGCCGCCATTGCCCCTACTGCATCTTGGGCCATCTCGTCCGTATAGCCACCGGCAGAGGTCTGTGGCTCCCACTGGCTGCCCGCAGAGTTGTATAAAAGGACCTGGTTGTTGGTGGGCGAAGTCGGAGATACGGCGTGGCCTTGCAGCCCGGTAACTGTTGGCACACTTGCAGTACCACCCAGATCACCCGTGAGCTGCACTATTCCTAGGGCAGACGGCGAGGCATGGGGCGCGGCACTTCCAACAGCAGACGTCTTAAGCGAGCCGTCAGGATTCATCGACTGCTGCAGGAAATCGTTGAGTATATCCCCCCAGGCACCATCATCACTACCCGGATTTGGAAGTCGTGCCACTACTTGTGTCCTATATTTATCCTATTACGTTTACGGTTTATTTTAGTCCTCTCCTATGGTTATGTCCAGATACATATAGGCTGCCAGAAGCCGTCAAAACCTTAGTTTGCGTTTACAGCAGTGGCGGCATGCGCCTGACCTTTCGGGTACCAATGCGTTACGGTTGCTTCTGGCGAAAGCGGCTCTACCTGAACTGGCGCTAGTTGATCATCAGCCTCACACTCGACCACACGAAGACCCAAGATCGAACCGAGTTCGGCCTGGTCTGCTTCTCCAAATTCTGGCTGTGGGGCGGGTTGTAAATCTGGTGATAAGTCTGCTAAGGACATCTTTTCTCCTAGTGTGCACAATGTGCTTATTTTTAATACCACACAAGTATTTATAGGTAATCGAAGTGCCTGTCAATTAAAAAAATCTTGCGGAAGGATGTCAATACAGAGGTGTACCGAGTCACGAACTGTTGTAGTAGAATGAACCACTCCCTCAGGAATAAACAAGCCATCGCCAGGTTCCAAGGCCGCTCCAGCCTCAAACTCTGGGAAACCAAATCTCTTGCTCCCCTTTAGCTGCACAGCCAGAACGGGATTGCCATCGGGGTGAGGCGGAAAAACAGCATCACCGGTCTCGGATATGTAGACACCCGCAGACACCTCATGGGGACTGTACAACTCACCAAGCGCCACCCGCAGGCCATTAACCGCCGCGGACAGCCCTTCCACAGCACCAATGGTATAGCCGCCGTAGGTGCCCTGCCCCCTGACATCCGTCAGTTCACCTAAGTTTTTAGGGAATATGACCTTGTTTCCTGTCTGCGCAAAATTGCTATTGTACATAGACAGCGTCTGCAGACTCAACGCCCTGAGGACCAACGCCTCTTCGTCTTCACAAAAAGCCAGACATTCGCTCACTGTATCAGGGCCAATAAGCTCCTTGAAATGAGTTGGATTCTCGGCATGTAAAGCGTTTCTTAGCTCAGAACCAATCACAATAAATTCTACCCCCATAAAAAACAGCCCGAAAAACGAGCCTTTAAATAATGTTCTGGTGCGCGGGGCGGGAATCGAACCCGCAAGCCTTGTGAGCACGACATTTTAAGTGTCGCGTGTATACCAATTCCACCACCCGCGCTTATCCTGCCGTATTATAACAAAGCTGCTAGCTCTTGAGGTGTTTTAATCACTTTATCAATCAAGGCGTCACGGCATGGATCGCCCGTCTTGCCCGACAAAGCAAACACCGGCTTAGCCAGAGCAGTCGCATAGGCCATTTCCATGGTCACGCTTGTGCCTACATAATCGTCTTTATTATAGACAAAGCACACCTCGCTTTTCCTGATCCAGTCAAAATGCTCCAGGGTCAAACCCTTAAATAATTTCGAGGTAGCGTAATCAGACCCCACCTTTTCGTGCTCAAAGATTGGCTGCTGGATACTAGGCTCGAAAACCAGTACGCCCAAGTCCTCTAACTTTTTGCAAAAATCTGCAATTTCTTTTTTATAACGCTTAGATCCACAAACAACGACAGATTTCATAAACAGTACCCCTCATAAAATGGAGGTGCGTACGGGTAACGCTCCCGTCTACTGGGTTTTGCAGACCCATGCCTAACTTCTCGGCCAACGCACCATATTCCGGGAGTATTCTACCAAAAATCGCCTTGGCCTCCTATTGGCCTTGTTCAAAACCGATCCAATGAGGTATAATTTCACTCTGTTAAGCGGGTGTAGCTCAGTTGATAGAGCGCTTCCTTGCCAAGGAAGAGGCCAGGAGTTTGAGTCTCCTCACCCGCACCAGGAAAAATACCCCGGCTTTAGTCGGGGTATTTTTCTTGATCTATGGTTGATCTGGCTCAAACTCGGTGCCCGTAGGGCAAGTTTGTTAATCAAGGCCACGCACAGGAGCGTGGCTAAACAGCACGGCTGCAGATTTGCCCTGCCCCTTCACCCGCACCAATCCAACATAACAGATGAGACATGCCATTAGGGTGTGTCTTTTCATTCTCACCCTATCTGTTATACAAATTTGAGTCCCATTTGCATAAATCTTACTAGTAAACTAGTATAATAGTGAAATGATTATTTTTCGCTTGAATACTCGCTCTGGCGTTCCGCCGTACCTGCAAATTGTGCAGCAAGTTAAACAGGCATTTCAAATGGGTGTGCTGCAAGAGGGTGACCAGCTGCCTACTGTCAAAGAAGCTGTGACACAGATTGCCATAAATCCAAACACCGTATTTAAAGCGTACCGTGAACTTGAAAGCCTAGGTTTGGTAGAAGGCAGAACTGGAAGCGGCACATTTGCAAAGAAGCGACCTGACGGTCCTTCACTCGCCGTACAAACGAAGTTAGCGGGAAGCTTGGATACATGGATAGCAGAAGCGCATAAAGCTGGGCTTGATGATGAGCAAATAGAGGCATTGGTTCACGTCAATCTACATAACGGAAAGAGAAGGGATAAGTAGGTATGAGTTCTAATAACGCAATAGAAACAACGGGTCTTGGAAAGAAATATAGGTCATTCTGGGCGTTGAAAGACGCAAACATCACTGTTCCTAAAGGTAGCGTTACGGCTCTTGTCGGTCCAAACGGTGCCGGTAAGACTACTTTACTTAAATTGTTAGTTGGCTTAAGCACATCTAGTGCTGGCACCAGCACAGTACTGGGCGAGCCATCAAGTAACGCTGCTGATTTTATTGCTGAAATTGGTTACCTTGCACAAGAAATACCCCTCTATAAACAGTTCAATACAAGCGACCATATAACGATGGGTGCGCATCTAAATAAAACTTGGGATAAAGCATCGGTAGAAAAGCGCATAACGGAATTGGGTATTCCATTAGGCCGTGCCGTTGGCAAGCTCTCTGGCGGTCAAAAGGTGCAAGTTGCATTAGCTTTAGCCCTAGCAAAGAAGCCAAAGGTTCTGTTGTTGGACGAACCTGTTGCTGCGCTAGACCCTCTTGCTCGTGTAGATTTCCTATCGTCACTGGCTCAAGCAGTAGCTGACGCAGAAGGTGAGCTGACGGTTGTAATGTCATCTCACTTACTCGCTGACCTAGAGCGTGTATGCGACCACGTTATTATTTTGGCTGCTGGCAAGACGCAAGTGTGCGACAGCATAGATAACGTCCTAAAAACACACAAGTTACTTACGGGTCCAAAGAACGATAAACCAAAAGCGTCAAACTACACAATTATTCAAGAGACACACTCTCCTCGCCAAACAACGCTTGTAGTTAGACAAAAGGACGGCAAAATCAACGAACCACACTTCAAAGTACAAACCGTAAACATTGAGGAAGTCGTATTGGCTTATATGGAACAAGACAAAGCAAGCAAGTTAGGAGGCGTAAAATGAACTGGCTTATTTGGCGACAATACAGAAAACAATTACTGATTTTTGTTGGTATATTCATCATCTTTGCAGCAGTAGCAATTCCGTTTGGTGTGAACTTTTGGAAACATTACCAAGAAGTGCAAACCAGTTGCAGTCAAGTCGGTGCTGCTGGCTGTAGTCAGAAAGAAATTAGAAATGTTATTTTCAGAACCGCAGCCGAGGGACAGGTTGTTAATCTCGTAAAGCTGACGCTCTTGGGCTTACCGTTCTTACTGGGTCTATTTTGGGGTGTACCGCTACTTGCAAAAGAGTATGCCGAGAATACGAACAAACTCGTTTGGACGCAAGGTATCTCAAGGCGCAAGTGGCTCACTACAAAGCTAGCTTGGGTACTATTTGCAACGGTCTTGTATGCAGGAGCGTTCACGGCAGTAGCGACTTGGTTCTCACGTACAGGCAATGCAGTTAATAGTGATAGATTTACAGAACTAGCATTTATGAGCCAAGGAGTTGTCCCAGTTGCAATGGCGGTGTTCGCCGTTTGTGTTGGTATTCTTTTCGGAGCTTGGTTTAAGAGATTACTTCCAGCATTAGGGGCTACGCTCGGACTATTGTTAGTTCTACAGATTGCCGTTCCTACGTTTGCCCGACCTCACTATCAGGCTACTCAGGTTACTACAGAGTCATTAAAAGTAGAGAAGGGCGAGTTTGCGCCTGGTGGACCGAATAAAGAAGATTGGACTATTAGCGCAAAACAGCTTGATAGCTCTGGTAAGGAATTAGACTCTAAGTTTCCGCCACAGCAATGCATCATTGACGAAGAACAAATGCAGAAAGAACGAGCAGAGTCGCAGGAAGCACCAAAACCTGGTACACCAGAAAAGCCCAGAACTGCTGCCTTTTCACTTGCTGGTGGACCAGTCATTAGTATAAATTGCTTATCGGACTTAGGCTATCACTGGGAAGTTAAGTATCAGCCAGCATATCGCTACTGGAACTTCCAACGTATTGAGACCGCATTGTATTTAGTACTGACTGGGATGGCAGTATCTGCAACCTACTGGCTTGTCCTAAGGCGTGACGCATAAACAATAGCGTAAGTCCCAGCTCTTACTTACTAAGCAAGTAACGTCTGTAAGGTGCCTCTAGCATCTGCCTCCAACCTAGGAGTTCTTGGCTGAATAAGTGTAAACTTTTACTACTATCCCTGCACCTTCATAATTACCAGCTTTCAAGCTTTTTGGAGGAGAATTTCATAGACAAAACCTGAGCTAGATAATGTAAAATGTCTTAGGAGTTAAATCTATTTAAGAACTTAATTTTAATGAAAAGGGATAAATGAGATGACGAAATATATCGATGGATTTGTGCTTGTAGTGCCCAAAGGAAAAGAAGCCGAATACCAGAAAATGGCAGAAGAAGGGCGAGACTCTTGGATGAAGCACGGTGCGCTTCAATACTTCGAGTGCAGAGGTGATGATCTGAAGCAGCAGGAAATGGGTGACCAAAAATCACGTGCTTTTGCTGAAATGACTGGCGCAAATAGCGATGAAAATATCTGGTTTTCTTTTATTGTTTTTGAGTCTAAAGAACACCGCGATGAAGTAAACAAAAAAGTTATGGCCGAGATGGATGAATCATATAGCGATCAGACTGACTTTGAAATGCCGAACGATATGAAGAAAATGGCGTACGGTGGCTTTGCGGTAGCCGTAGAAGGATAAAATTAAAAAACAGAGATGAAAGCCAAAAAATCTAATCTAAAAAGGATGGACAACGTTGGTATCGTGGTGGAATCACTCGATAAAGCCGTTTCTTTTTTCACTGAGCTTGGCCTAAAGCTCGAAGGACGGGCAATGGTTGAAGGGGAATGGGCTGGGCGTGTCACCGGCTTAGGCAACCAGAGCGCTGAGATTGCTATGATGGTTACCCCCGACGGACACGGCAGACTTGAACTATCGCGTTTTCTTACCCCACCCGTAATCGCCGACCATCGCAATGCTCCGGTGAATGCACTTGGCTATCTACGCACTATGTTCACCGTAGAAGACATTGACGAGACAGTATCTAGACTCCAAAAGCATGGAGCCGAGCTTGTCGGTGAAATAGTTCGGTACGAGGACTCTTATCGCCTTTGCTACATTCGTGGTCCTGAACAAATCCTCGTTGGACTAGCAGAAGAACTCTAGAAGGAATCAGACGACTATCGTTAATGTGCTAATAGGTTGCGGATAAATTAAACCGATTTGCAAGTTTCGTTTGAGTTGGTAGGATCAACATTCTCGGAATTTACAGTTAGAGATACGTACATTATCTGGCATCAAGAAGCCCGTGCTGGGGGCTGCGGTGCTTGAGGCTCGCCCCTCACCGGGATGCACTAGAGCCAAATGCGGTGCAAATGTAAGTCTTGGGCTACAATGAAACTATGAAAGAAATACAATTCTTAGTTGAGATACATGCTCCTAAAGAAAAGGTGTGGGACACTCTATGGCAAGACCAAACACTTCGCGAATGGGCGGGTATCATTGACCCGGGAACATACATGTCAGGGGAACTAAAAGAAGGTAAAGAAGTACAGTTTATATCTTCTGAAAACGGGTATGGTGTAACAAGTCTGGTTGAAAGGCTCGTGGCCCACGAATTTTTGCTGCTCAGGCACCAGGCAGATACGCAAGGTAGCGGAGAAAAGGAACGCGCCCAGGAGTGGACTGGCGGCAAAGAAAGCTACTCACTAGTAGAAAAGGATGGCACCACGACTTTAACTGCCGTATTTGATGTTCCGTCAGAAATGGAAGAATACTTCAAAGACACCTACCCCAAAGCCCTAGAGCGAGTTAAGGTATTGGCCGAAAAAGATAAGTGACAATTTCTGGGCCAACACAAACTCGTTAGGTGATTAACCCTGATAGTACGTCATGCCTGTCATCCAGAAAACGCTTGGTCAGCCTATAATGCTCCGTATCCTCGTAATTCACTATCTGCATACCATTCTTTCCGACTAAATAAATATCTGCGTCAGGATAGCCCATGATAATAGGAGAATGTGTAGCAATAATAAACTGGGCGCCATTACTGACGTGCTGATGCAGAAGAGTTATGAGCTTGAATTGCCGAGCAGGAGACAGCGCAGCTTCGGGCTCATCCAGTATATAAAGACCATTTCCCCTAAACCTGTGCTCCATTGGAGAGATAAATGATTCACCGTGTGATTGCTCATGCAGGGAGATGCCGCCATACGAAGATGTAATTGGTGGTCCACCCTCAGGGTCTTCATCTAGTCGTTCAATTTCAGACGCAACATTGTAAAAGCTTTCTGCCCTTAGAAAGTAACCGTCACGTGGCCGTCTAATACCTTTTACTAAGGTAAAGTAGTTGTGGAGTTCCGAATGACTATCTTTGGTTGAAAAATGAAAGTTCCGCGAGCCCCCTTCTGCATTAAATCCCATGCCAATGGCAAGCGACTCAAGTAAAGTCGATTTGCCGGAACCATTCTCTCCCACGATAAAGGTTACCTTTGGGTGGAACTCAAGACTGGTAAAATGCTCGACTATCGACAGATTAAAGGGATAGGTATCATGGCTTGGAAATTCTTCATAATTAATCGAAGCTTCAATTAAATAGTGGCGGGCATCAATTGCTTTCATCCCTGCATTATATTGTAGCGATACGCCAATAAGCTAGTACCATCAATAGACCTTGGCATAAGGATTATTTTATTTGCTATGATTAACAGTATGAAAACTAAACCAACTGGGATAGACGTAGAGTCTTTCCTAGGAAGTGTAAGCGACAAAAGGCGCGAAGAAGCCCACACATTGATTGCTCTGATGCAAGAAATATCTGGCGAAAAACCATGCATGTGGGGGCCGAGTATCATTGGGTTTGGCTCGCAGCACTATAAGTACGATACAGGGCGCGAGGGCGATATGCCCCGGCTAGCTTTTAGTCCACGGAAGGCTAATATAACGGTTTACTTCGAGGGTTTTGATAGATACGGCGAATTGCTAGCAAAACTAGGCAAACACAAAAGGACCGTGGCTTGTTTGTATATAAATAAGCTTGCGGATGTTAAGCTCGACGTATTGCGCGCAATGCTTGAGCAATCATTTGCAGCATAACTACGTGTGTGCATGGTTATACCCTTACTGCTGCCTGGCTATCTTAATTTCTCGACTCCACATGCGGCAAATCACTACAGACAGAGTAGTATATAGAGATGGCCCAAACCCCTTCTAGCGTTGTTATATTTTCGCATGGCTTTGGCGTACGCAAAACTGACCGCGGATTATTTACCGCGATCTCCATTGCTTTGCCCAACACCCAAAGCGTGATGTTTGATTACAATCCCATAAACGAGCAGTCGAACACACTGACGGTAAAACCTTTGCATGAGCAGGCATTGAAACTTCGGAAAGTCATTAATGCTGCTAGGGCTGAATATCCGGACGCAATTCTTGACCTAGTATGTCACTCTCAGGGATGCGTTGTAGCGGGGCTGGTGAAGCCTAGGGGCATACGCAAGGTTATTATGCTCACTCCTCCGGACGATATGAATGAAGCAACCGTTGCCGAGCAGCTCGGTGCGCGTACAGGAACAGCCATTGATGTAACGGTTAGGACACGTTTGTCACGCGCTGATGGCAGCACGACGGTTATTCATCCTGATTACTGGCAAAGCCTGGCCGGTATCGAGCCCGTGAAACTCTATAATAGACTGGCTCGATTTACGAAGCTGCGTATCATAAATGCCAGACAAGACGAAGTGTTGGGTGAGGTCAGGTTTGAAGGAATTGATCCGGCGATCCCACTCGTAACGCTGGATGGCAACCATAATTTTGATGACGAAGAAGCTCGCAAGCGGATCCTCTATATTCTGCAAAAAGAGCTAGCAAAAAGCTAGGCTTTCTCGACTCCGCCAAACCAGGTTGTAAGCGCTTGGGGTAGCTCTGGATCTGCGATGTTTCCTGTCCAGGCAACGTACCCGTCCGGTCGGATTAATGCGGCAGAGGCAGCGGTGATCTCGCCAAGAACGGGGAGTTCCCACGTACCTTTGTAAGTAGCGTTGATCAATTTAACCCTACCGGACCAAGCAGAAACATCAAACTCATCGGCCCCGCCCAGATTAAGAAGTACGGCCTTGGCATCATGTAATAGGCTGAACAAACGCGTCGGGCCGTCTGCGACCACTAGATCAAGGTCGGGCATGCGCCGTCCGAGCAAGGGGTACCCCTCTCCAAGGTCGTAGTGAATATCCAGGGCAGAGAGCATGCCCACTACGTGTTTGCGCGGCTCGTCCATGTCCAGTAGTTCGGTCATGATCTCGTGGGTGGCCACATGTTGGCCGTCGGGTTTGCTCAGGACAATTTGCGCTCTGGTGTTCTGCAATACCCGGGCACCAACCGGATGGCGCTCGGCATGGTAGCTATCCAGAAGCTTCCCTGGCGATGTTTTGTTGACCACTTGTGCCAGTTTCCATCCCAAATTCACGGCGTCTTGCAAACCAGTGCCAAGGCCTTGGCCACCTTGTGGCGGATGTATGTGTGCGGCGTCGCCGGCGAGTAATATGCGTCCTTTGCGATAAGTCGCCGCTTGCCGGGTGGCGTCGCTGAAACGCGAGACCCAATTGACGGCAGTCAGTCCATAATCTGTCTCATATGTAGAGACAAGTGCCTCGCGAAGTTCTTCCATGCTCGGCCTGTCGCCATGCTTGACGACCTTTTCGCGTATTGTGACTCCTATCGATTTGCCGTCTGCCGATGGGCCAATACCACCACCTTCAGGACGCATGCCGAACGCTGGCGTTTCACTCATCTTTACCTCGGCAATAATGTAACTAACCGAGGCGTCCAAACCGGGGAAGTCAATCCCGGCTACCTTGCGGACCAGACTCTGCCCTCCATCACAACCGACCAGATAATCTGCCCGCAAAGACTGACCATCCGACACTTTAATAGTGACGCCGTGGTCGTCTTGGGTGAAGTTCGTTACCTCGCTGCTACGCATAATTGGAACACCAAGTTCTTCAGCCCAATCTGCCAGGATAGGCTCGAACTTGCTCTGCGATATTCCCAGTAAGTAGTTGTGGCGAGTCGGAAAGTCACTGATATCTAATCTAGCGCCAGCAAATCCTATGTTTGGGTACGATTGCCCTGCAGAAATAAACCGCTCTGCGACACCACGCTGGTCTAATACTTCTACAGCACGAGCGTGAATGCCCTTGGCGCGTGACTCATCCAGGTGCTGGTCAGCGCGGCGTTCGACGATGACAACGTCAACCCCAGCCAGCTTAAGCTCAGCCGCTAACATCAGCCCGGTCGGACCACCTCCAGCGATCACTACTGCGTGTTTTTTTGTCTCCACTTTCACCCCCGTTTCCTAGCTAAAATTATAACATCTCAACAATTTAGGGTCAGGGCTACAATCCGGGGTTTTCTTTTAGTTATTTAGCCGGATGGCTCTTGGCCCAGGCAACAACTTCGTCAGGTTTGTTCATGGCTGTACCGTCGTCTAGTACTAGAACTGGCACAAAATACGAGCCAGTCAACGCAAATACTTCCCGGCGTACTTTGCCCTGGAGAAATTTTGGCAGATGTTCTTGCCCTTTTGCTTTTTGGATCTGGGGGTTATGGCCTGCTGCAGTCAAGGCTTTATGGACCTTTGCGCAGTCGTGATGGTCGCTTCCGTTGGTGCTCCAGCATATGTATAGCTTCATGTTTTGGATTATACACCTGGCATCAGCGAAAAGCGTAGCAAACCCCGTGCTACAATTCCCTGGATGAATCAAAAAGCAAAAGACATACTGCGACCACTGTATGCCTGGGCGTTTACTGAGGCACTTATTTTTTGGTATGCCATCGAGAAGCTGCTGTGGAGCGGTTCCGGTATCACCGCCAAACAAATAATCATTCTAGGCATAATCGCCCAAAGCAGCCAGATTCTTATCGAAGTACCTTCGAGCATCATCGCCGATCGCTGGAGCAGGCGGAAGTCGTTGATGGTGTCGTCGGTCTTTATGCTCACCGCAATTGTCATCGTGCTAAGTGTTCGCTCATTCTTGTCGTTTGCAATTATGTCTTTAGTCTGGGCGTTCTACTATTCTTTCCAGTCAGGGACAGTCAATGCATATATCTATGATCTCCTGAAAGAAAAAGGCGAGCAGTCACAATACAGAAAAGCCTTGTCGCGGTATACCACATTTCAACTAGCTGGATTGTTGGTTTCTTCTTTGGCTGCAAGCGTGCTTATCAAGCTCGGCGACTTACTCACCCCTTATTGGGTAACGCTTATCCCAACTGTGGTTGCACTTGTGTTGCTGTGGCGTATGCATGATCCAGCCGTAGAACGTACAGAACAATCTACCGGCACAGCCTCCCATCATGTGCGAAGCGCTATTCTTAATGTATCTAAGAAAAAGTGGCTTATTGCCATCTTTGTCGCATTGGCGCTTGTAACGGCAGGCCGTTTTGTTTGGTACGAGTACTATCAGCTATATGCGCTAAAACAAAACGTAGCTCCCATGTTGTTTGGACTGCTGTTGGCGCTTATACATGTAGGCAACATAGCTGGCTCGGAGTTTGCGCACCGTGTAAAAAGTCCGAACAGAGTACTACTAACAGCACTCGGCGCGTTACTAGCCAGCACGACAGCCCTAGCATTTGTGACGGGTACTCTCGCAATAGTTATATTCCTGGTGGTGTGTTTCTTTGGCTCGCAGGCTGGCTCAATAGTCCTGGACGAAAACCTACAACACGAAACAGCATCTGAGCTACGCGCAACAACTCTGTCAATGGCTGGGCTCGTCAGCAGAATTTTCTTTGGCGTTTCGGCTGGAGTAATAATAGCCTTTAATACATCACCAAGAATAATCGCGATTGTAACGCTCGTGGCATTTATCGGTATAGCCCTGTATTTGCCAGTGCGTAAACGACTTGCCAGTGCGGTATCCATAGAGGATGAGCTTATACCTCTTCCCACATCTCCCGAACTGTGACCGATTTTTGCTCGTCCTGCATAGTCTGGGGTGAAACTCTGTACACTTAAGTTCGGCCGCCAATATCAGCCCGGTCGGACCACCCACCTTCCATAGTTACTAGCGCGTGCCTTTACTCTACTCACCCATGTCCTCTAACCACCCCACATAACTAAAGCTGTGTCCTGTCTTGCTTTAGTAGCTTTAACTTGTCGAGGATCCTGGTATACACAATATCTATTGAATAAGGCGGCGCGCCCGGTGTGTCCCGTTGCGCAGGGGCTTCATGATGAGACTTATGCCTGAAGGACGCCGAGGGTACGATTAAATGGAGTGCTTTCGGTCGCATGTCTTTTCCGGCAGTTGGCGCCGGTCCACCTTCTTTGTGCTCTGGCATTCCCGCATACAGCGCTGCCAGCGATGAGCCCAGAAGGAATCCACTATACCAAGCCAAAGCTCGTGGCATAGGGACTTCAGAGTGTCTATTCATATATCTTCTGTATCGAGCTGCTACGAGAAGAGAAGGAATAGCGAGATTGCTTAAGGGCTCGGGCAGCTTTGTGAGTGCCTCGCCAACAATAGTCCTTTTTACACCCACAGGCTTGCCTGCTTCGTCGTACTTTAGTATAGGGTCGTTGGCTGGGTCCAAACCCTGGAACACAAGGGCACCGTGAAGCTCTTCGTCTGCAAGGATATTTTTAGTATGTCTCCGGGACACATAGCTGTCGCCCAAGGTTTTTTTAAACGCATGAAAAATTGAGCCGGGTGGATATACCACCTCTTCGTGATGATGTTTGCGGTGTTCAATGCTAAACGTAGTGGGGTCAGACCCAACCGCCCACAATGCAACTTCGGCCATCTCTCGCACCGGACTCACGAGCTCATCTGTTCTATGTGCTTGTCGGTGCGCTAAAATCTCAGCCGACAAAGGACCAATCACTACTCCGTACCCCAAACCTTCGCCAAAACTAGCTGCTAATTCTATCGGTCTCATAATGCCCTTCTTAGTGTGAAACTACTATACAACATAAGCCCGTACTAAGAGAAAATTCACACACCCCTTGTATTAATTCCTCTACATTATGGCGTGGTGTTTGTCGCCGATGTGATACTATATGACGCAAAATAAATGAAGGAGGCATTAGGTGAGCGAAGCTGGTGACTTAGCAAAAGCGGCAGCGGTGGGTATGGCAGCGGGAGTGGTTGGTATTGCAGTCGGTGGTGAAGCTTGGGGACATGAGTCGTTGGCACACCGGACTGCAGAACTGCATCCAGTAGCTGCAGTAGCAGGTGACTTGTGCTTATGGGCACTGGGCGTTGATATAGCCACTACGGATGTAGGTCACCGAAAGCATCATGCCACCGAAATGCAACACCCCGTTCGATCTCTTGGTGTGGCATTTGTAGATACTATGAAGGATATATATGTCACGCGAAAGCAGGCCCAAGAAATATTGCGCGATACGTCTCTTCATGGCTATATTATGGATTTTGGCATGGACAGAGCAACTGATCCACTCCTGGAATATGATAATGAAACTCCTACAGCAATCAAACGAGGCCATTGGCCAGGCAAGCTATTCGGAAGAGTGTTGCCCGAACCAGCGGGTAGGCTTGCTGTCCCGGCTGCCATTATTGGCATAGGTGGCCAGCTTGCCGAGAAAGCCTTTCCGGGCAAGGGACGTCAGATGCTTCTGGCAGGCTATGCGGGCTATGCAGCCTTTTCACTAGTTGCCGCTCTTATACCAGGTGTTGCCGAATACACTAATGGTGGAGACGGTAAAACAGTGGGCAGAGATATTATGAAAGGGTCTAAGGCTCTGTCGCTCATAATGCCTTGGGTAGCTTTTCGGCATGGCGAGCATCACGAAAATCCTGCCAAGCGTAGATTGGATAGCGAGCCTGCCTATTCCAGTGCACGTTTAGTTATGGTTGCACTTGATAAGTTGGGTCTTGCGAGACCAACCGGATCAGAGGAAACCGCAGTGGCTCATAAAGCAGTTATATCCGCGCCATTAGACGCTGAGCAACTTGAGTTTGAGGCGGCTACATAATAATCTAGCGATGGCAACCCTAGGGATAATTTAGGCAGAGTGGGTAGAGTCGGGACGCCGGCTACCGACCCAGCTATCGCTGGATTTGTTAAGATAAAGGTATGAGAAAAATAGTAGTACTAATGATGATCAGCCTGGATGGGGTTATGCAGGCGCCTGGTGGGCCGGAAGAGGATACTTCGGGCGGTTTTAAATACGGTGGTTGGACCTATGCATACTCTGACGAAGCTATGGCCGAAATAATTAGCAAAGAATTGAGTGAGCCATTTGACTTGCTGCTGGGCAGGAAGACATACGACATATGGAACGCGTACTGGCCCAAGCAAACGGGTTTTGTGGCTGACCCTTTTAATAAAGCTAAGAAATACGTGGTATCGGGCAAAGGCGTAGACCTCACCTGGAAAGAGTCAATTCTTATCAGTGATGACGTTGTGGCTCAGCTCAAAGCCCTGAAGGCAGAAGACGGTCCGCAGCTGCACGTATGGGGTAGCAGCGTGCTCATCCAAACACTCCTAAAGCATGATCTGGTTGATGAACTACGGCTCAGAATATACCCGGTCACGCTTGGCAGCGGAAAGCGTTTGTTTGCAGAGGGAACAATCCCTGCTGCGTTTGAGTTGCTGGACTCTACGGCTTTGCCAAGCGGTGTCATCCTAGCCAATTACAAAAGAGCTGGCGAAGTTAAAACCGGTTCGGTTGTCTAGAACACACTGTGAGACTCTATCTTTCCTCTTACGGACTGGGCAATAAGCCAGAAGAAATGCTACCCCTAATCGGCAACAATAAGCGTGTGGCAATCATCATGAATGCCCAAGACGCCAAGGCACCCGACAGACGCAGTGAACGTCTGCAGCAAGAAATCGACGGTCTGGCCGCTCTTGGCCTGGTGCCCGAAGAATTTGATTTGCGGGACTACTTTGATGATCAGGACAACCTAACAGCTGTCGTTAAACAGTTTGGATACATATGGGTGAGGGGCGGCAATGTTTTCTTGTTGCGGCGTGCGTTTAAACAAAGTGGCTTCGACCAGCTACTTACGCAACTACTGCAAGATGACCAAGTAGCTTACGGCGGTTTTAGCGCAGGAGTGTGTGTCTTGGCGCCTTCCCTACACGGTATTGAACTAGTTGACCCCACGGATGAGCTAGCAGAGGGTTACGATAGCGACATCGTATGGGAAGGCCTGGGGATTCTTGAGTATGCAGTAGCGCCACACTATAAGTCCGACCACCCGGAGTCAGCAGACATAGATAAATGCGTAGCGTACCTCAAAGAAAAACAAATCCCTTATAAAACACTACGAGATGGTGAGGCAATTGTAATCAATGGGAATTCAGAAAAACTAGTTTCCTAGGGCATAGCCCTTACCTGCCCCTATCGGAAGTCTTCTGTTGGTTTGGCCAGCCAGCCAAAAAATAATTGCATATGCTTACGTAACAGCGTATAATCTGTTGTATATTTATCAATTAACCCGGAGACGGCGACAAAAATGTTTATAGTTACAAGTATTCTGCTAGCAGATGTTGCCGGCTTACGGCGTTAAAACTCTCTTTTAGCAAAACCTCACAACTGCCCTGAGCCATAGCGTAGACTATGATGGAGCGCTCTATACATACCACTAATTATGCGGCAACCAACCGCTCTACTTTCCAAGGATCCCTATGAAAAATTATCCATCACTTCGTGCGTTTGCCAGTTATATTGCAACGTTCAAGAAGTCATTTCTAGCTACTGCATTAGCATTTTCTATAGCCAACATACCGCTGGCTGTTTTGCCGTTGCTCATTGGACAACTTACAGAAAGCCTCACCACCAACAGCGGACAGGCCATATGGTGGCTGGGTGCTGTTATCGGCGCCAGCATACTCCATAACATTCTATGGATTGTCGCAGACTTTCTATACAGAGATAAGCTGCTGGAACGGCTGCACCGGTTTGACGACATCGTGTTTGGCAACATCATGACTCATGATTACGGCTTTTTTACCGAACGTTTTACCGGCAAAATAAGCAGCTACGCCGGCACCTTGGGCCAGGAACTGCGTGACATATGCGATAATTTCATGCACTCGTACTCAGCAGCTATTGTCTTTATGCCAGTGTTTGTGGCAACCATGTTCAGCGTAAATATCTACATTGGCGCGCTATTCACGGCGTCCTTGGTGGCAATGTTTGTTGGCGGGAAACCCCTAGCCAAACGCGATGCCGCAGCCGAGCGCAAACAGGCAGATGCCAAGTCTACCATAGACGGCTATACCGTAGACTCCATTGCTAACTTTATGGCCATAAAGTCATTTGGCAACGAACAAACAGAAGCCAAGCATCTGTACGCCAAGCGCGTTCATCTGATTGTAGTCAGCAAGTATGCGTATCTACGCGCCATTTACTTTTGGGGCTATATGGGTACGGTGGTGCGAATGTTCATGTGGACCGCAACGTTTGCGATGGTTATTTACCAGTATCTACATGGTGATATATCGATTGCCCAGGTATCTACCTTTGTAGCGGCTATCATGGTTTACCAAAGCTACATTTGGGAAATAGTTTGGAACTTTTCGCAGCTGAATATCAAGATTGCCCGCATCGAAGAGGCCTATCGTTACCTGTTCGGTACCCGCGATATCATCCGCCAACCATTGCCGGCCACTTCACCACGCTTGCCTGATAGTGCCTTTAAAAACAGTTTAGAAATACGCAATATGCACTTTGCATATCCCGACAAGCCTGACGTGCCCGTCCTCCAGAACATTAGCATGACCGTCCAAGTCGGAGAAAAGATTGGCATCGTTGGCCCCAGTGGCGGTGGCAAGTCCACTCTGCTGAAACTACTGCTTGGGTACTACCCAGTAGAGCCCGACACACTACTTGTAGATGGCAAGCCAGTAGAGAGCAGCCAGCTGACCGATCTCCTGTCATACGTGCCACAAGATACCTCGGTATTTCACCGCTCTGTTCGTGACAACATAGCTTACGCCCGCCCAGACGCCACCACAGAACAAGTCATAGCCGCAGCCAAGCATGCTCAAGCCCACCAGTTTATCAGCACGCTGAGCGAGGGGTACGACACATTAGTCGGCGAACGCGGCGTCAAACTGTCCGGAGGCCAACGGCAACGCATAGCCATTGCCAGGGCACTGCTCAAAAACGCACCATTGCTGCTACTAGACGAGGCTACCAGTGCCTTAGACAGTGAGAGCGAGCTGCTGATTCAGCGTGCTTTTAGCGATCTGTTGGCTGGCCGCACGGCGATTGTCATTGCGCACCGGCTCAGTACCATTCAGCGCATGGATCGTATCTTGGTCATAGTCAAGGGGCGGATTGTGCAACAAGGCTCACACGCCCAGCTCGTAGACCAACCCGGTATGTACCGGGCACTTTGGCAGCACCAAAGTGGAGGCTTTCTTGAAGACTAACGCTAAAAACTAACCACGGTTGCCCGGTATCGACAGAACAGCCCCACGGGGCTATTTTTGGGTTAGTCACCGAGGCTAGCCAAGTACCGGCAAAGATTCGACCGGTACTTTGAGTACCTGAGCTAAACGCTCAATATGTTGAAACTTACAGTATTTTATCGGTTCATTGTCATGGGAATAAATGCGGTAGTAGTGAGTAAAAGTAACCTTCTCATTCTTAAAATTCTTTGCGCTTGTTGGCTTGTCGATTCGTTTGATCACCCAGCCGCCAGGCTGCTGATCTAGGATCCGTTTAATTTTTGCATAGTGGTTGAACGGCACATGAGGAAGTATAAACTAAGAGGTATGAGCAAACTTATTCTAAACATGACCATGTCACTGGACGGCTTTACGGCCGGCCCAAATATTCGGCCCGAAGAACCTATGGGGGACGGCGGCGAGGAACTTCACCGCTGGATGTTTGCAGGCGGCAGCACGGACGAAAACCCTGGAAAGTTCCAGACTGAGTTTTTTGAAAATATCGGCGCCTACATTATGGGCAGGCGAACACTGGACCTAGGACTAGAGCCATGGGGAGAAAACCCGCCGTATCATGCCCCGTGTTTTGTATTGTCAAAAGAGCGGCACGACACCATAACAAAACAGGGCGGCACATCATTTGCTTTCGTAACTGACGGTGTCCACAGCGCATTCAAACAAGCGCAGGCGGCAGCGGGCAGCAAAGATATCATAGTCATGGGAGGCGCCAATGCGGCGCAACAGTTTGTAAATGCCGGCTTGTTTGACGAGCTGTACATCCACGTTGCACACATGCTGCTCGGGAGCGGCACCAGACTGTTCGACAACCTCACAATCAAACCAACTGACCTAGAAAAAATCGCCGTGACCGATGCGCTGGGTGCAACGCATATGAAATTTCGATTCCGCAAGCTCGTATAATTAGGGCATGCCCCGTAGGTCACGCAAGCAACACCATGCGGCAGATTTCGATCTAGATATTCTATCGGGAGACACCGATATGTTTCGATGGTTTTTGCTGTGTTATCTATTTGGGAAGCCAATTCAGTCCGACGCTGCAGTAACAACGTGGCGGCTTTTTATCACAGAAAAGTTAGATACGCCTTGGGCTATCGTGGCAGCTTCCGACCACAAACTGGTCCGAGTACTACACAAAGGTGGCTACACGCGCTACCAGCATGTGACTGCACGTGGACTGCAAGTTTGTATGGAACGATTGATACATGACTATGAGGGCTCGCTGTATCTGATGCTAGAAAACAGCCTAGACGAAGATGAGTTTTCTAAAAGACTCCAGGAGTTATATGGTGTCGGCCCAAAGATAGCAGAGATTTTCCTGCACGAGACCGAAGAGATCTTTGCCAGAAGAGTAGAATAGTTGCCTACCCTTTTACTGCGTTAACAGATCGACAGCAAGGTGTATATAAATTACCTTGACAGTCATAGTAATGTGTCATACGATGTAGTCATGATAAATAAATTGTCATCAGACTTGCTTCGTGGCCACACGGACACGATCATCCTCAAATTACTGGTGGGTGGCGATAAGTACGGGTACCAAATAACCAAGCTTATTTACGAAAACTCGGACGGCGTGTACGAGCTAAAAGAAGCCACCATGTATTCCAGCCTCAAACGCCTGGAGCACGATGGCCGCATCATTTCGTATTGGGGCGACGAAAGTCAGGGTGGACGGCGCAAGTACTACCGGATCACTGGGGCTGGTCGTGAAGTATATGAAAGTAATAAACAGAACTGGGATTATGCCAAGAAAATCCTGGGCAAATTATTGTAAGGAGAATAGACATGGAAAAGAAACTACAGCAATTTTTAGACAACGCATTTGCACCCTACGGTGACTTCCCTGCGCGGGCCGATGTCACCAAAGAGCTTCTGGCCAACCTTGTAGAAAAGCACAAGGACCTGAAGAGCCAGGGCATGAGCGACGAAGCCGCTTACCAGGCGACCATCGATTCGTTCGGTGATGCTTCTGAAATCATGGAGCATCTGCCACATAGCGAAAATAGGCATGCCGATGAGCCGGAAGACGAATCGAACATACATAAGTCATTGAAGAAAGCACTCAAACGCGCAAAAGCAGGCATGGGCCTGTCCAAGTTTGGCGGGGTAAGCCTGAACCAGGCAGACCTGAGCGACTCTGATTTGGCCAACAACGACTTCAGCTACAGTTCACTGACAGAGGCAAACTTCGACAAGTCAAGACTGAGCGGGTCGGCTTTCCGGGCGGCAGATCTCAAGAGTGCATCGTTCCACGGTGCAGATTTGTCTGGGGCTACCTTTGCTGCGACCGATTTGCAAGATACGAACTTTACAGGCGCAAACCTCACCAAAACAAAGATCACGGCTGCTAATCTCAAAGACGCCACTTTTGATGACGCTACCCTGGCAAGCACAACCTTCCGCCACTCAGACCTAAGTAACCTTTCATTTGCCGACCAGACCCTTACTGATGTTATTTTCAGCAGCAGTTCACTCAAGAAAACATCATTCAAAAACGCGACACTGCACAACGTATCGTTCCACCACTCTGACGTAAAGCACACCATATTCGACGGAGCAAAAATGGACAAAGTTACCTACGCACTGCTCAAAGGCGCCAAAGCCAATCTAGAGAACGTTACTGTTCAGTAAAGATCAGTTTCTACACTAGCTGCATGACACATCGAGCAGAACAACAAAAGATATTTGCTAAGATGTACCTATGAAACTAGTCCTATGTTCGGAAGGCTTCCATACCAATAACACGGTACAGGCGTGCGTGGAATTATGCGGCAAGCCCCAAGACAAGATATCTTTTGCCATTATCAACGAAGCATACGCGGTTGTAGGGGGCGATAAACGGTGGGTGCTAGATAACCTTAACGACGTTGCCAAAAACTTTCCTGCAGAGATAGATATTATCAACCTTCTAGCCCTCTCGTTGGACGAGGTAGAAGCCAGAATTATGCAAAAAGACGCCCTGTTTGTGGTTGGCGGCAGCTCGGACTATCTGGTAAAAGTCTTCCAGCAAACAGGCTTTTCTAAGCTGTTGCCCACACTACTCGAATCAAAAGTATACGTAGGCAGCAGCGCCGGATCGATGGCGCTAGGCAGACGCGTGCCGGATGAAGTGCGACGCCGAATATTTGGCGAAGACGAGCACTTTGAAGTAGATGAATACCTGAACATAGTCGACGTAGCTCTGATACCCCATCTGGACTCTCCACATTTTCCTAACGACAGGATCGAAGTACTGGATGAAGTGGTCAGGCCCCTGGACTTCCCTGTCTACGCCCTCCGTGACGACTGCGCTCTGATTGTTGATGGCACCACACAGAAATTCATCGGCAGTGATCCATATAAAATACATGCTACTTCTGCTTAGCAATTTTATACTCATTTTGCAAAAAAGTAACTAAAATTGTACTATTAATTTATCTTGGGCGACTTGCCTGGGTGTTCGTTACTATCCCAAAACCCTCAAAACGGGACGGGAGAAGGATGGTCAGAGATGACCGCACTGCAACCGATGGCGTTTTTTCACGAGGACGGACTTGTTGCCGCGTGGAAATTTGCCGGCAAGTACGCAGGCCCCGATGGCCACATTGCCACGTTGCCCGAAATCGTCGAGGCTCGCCTGGCGACCGAACGGGACAACCTGCCCTGGAGACGATACTTCACGACCAACTCGGCCGAATACTACGGCATGGGCACTGATGGCCGCCAGAAGCTGATCGTGGCCCATGGTGTTGGACCGATGGCCTCACTGGAGGGCATCAAGCGAGCCTACTCTTGGGAATACAAAGACACGGACCGTCGCCGCAGGGGTGGCCGCATCTCTGCCAAAGAATTCCTGCGGCTCGAGGCAGGCGACTACGGCGAAGTGACGGTCATCGACTTCCGGGACTACCTGGAACAGTGGGGCGACAGCCTTTACAGCTTCCGCACTACCGCCACAGCCCAAGTAGACACCTTACTCATGGCCCGCTTGGGTCCAAAAGCAGGTGCCTACTTGTTGGCTCATGACAGACTGGCCACGCAGTGGCACCAGGACCAATCGGTCGAGATACCAGGTGGCAGCTACCCAATCATCGTCCAAAACGATGGCGCGGCCAACTGCTCCTATACCACCTATCCACGAAATGGCAGTGGCTTTGATTGGTCCAGAATGATCCCTCGTTCGCTCGAACCAGGCAAAGCCATGGGGCATTTGCTGAGCACCTCTGGGCTCGCCCACATGCACAGCAGCGACTCCCGTGGCCACTGGCAGGGTCTGACCAACGACGTCTCCTGCCATGAATGGTGGAATGGTGTCCGACTTGTCAGCACACCCCCGGATGCGACCTGGCAGGATGGCGTCGTAGAGTCACCAGAGCCTCGTGATGTACTGCGCCACGACTGGCAACGCTTCATGCGACCGAACGATGACGCACCGTACACCCCTCCGCGTCTGTACTTGATCGAGCAGGCTGGTGTCGAGTGGTTTACCCGTTACTCCAAGCCGAGCAAAGGCGACCGCCTGGACAGCGGCGACATCGAATTTCGTGTGCGATCAGTGCGCGCTATTGGTGACACACGGCAGTTCAAGGTGGATGATGACTTCTTCCTCCGATACAACCTGTCGCAAGTAGTGGCAATTACCCCCGAAGGGGCAAACGCCTACAACATTGTCCACTACGGCCCACCGGACGGTCACGTCTTCACCACCGTGACCGTCCAGTTCTACGAGGCCGATGTTGACACATCGCAGCGACTGCCACCGGTCAAAGAGATCAAGCAGGATTACAAACTCCTGATGGGATAGACGAGCATGGCCTCGTTCCGTTCACCCCGTGTACGGGACGAGGCCTTCGTCATTTTTATATAACAACTCTGCGTACTCGTTGCTACCAGAACATTCATACCGCTACTTGATCTTGTAAAGAGTCACTGGCTTTCCATCTACTTCCTGATCTGACATTTTCACAAAGTATGTTTCAGTAAACTCATTCAGCTTTGCGTTGTCATCTTGCGAGTGGCCGTACAGGTAATACTCGACCCCAGCATTCTTTAGGATTCGATAATAGTCTGCGGGGTTTTCTTGGAGCGCAATCACGCCTAAGCATTTTAATCGCAAGTAATAGCACACATAATAAGCGTTGAATTGTTCGGAAATGACCTTTGAATCCTCGGGCATCTGGCCAGAGACTGCTTGGGCAACCTTGTAGTAAGGCCGCTCATCGTACCTGAGTCTTGTGAGGCTAGGCACGAGGGTCATGACACCCACGATGGCAATAATGATTGCACCCACAACAATCTGCCTAGACAAGATCACCCGCGCCCTGCGCAGCTGCTCTACCCACAAACCTATAGGAATAATGGGCAGTACTCCTGCAGTAATGAGATACCGAGAATCGGTCATGATCAACATATGTCCCGCAACCCATACTAATGCGATGCCCGCAAACACAACATAGTCCTTGCGGTAGGGGCCTTTTTTTAGCATGCCCAAGATAGCTACAAGGAAACCAAAAGCCACTATGGGCCCATAGATGTCGACAATCTTAACTGTCAGGCTTGCATTTGCCCATACAATTTTCTTGAGGTAGTAAGCCTTGTTGTGGTGAAGCTCCCAGTCGTGCTCAGGAATAAGTTCAATAACATCAGTAGGGTCTTCCCAGTACCACATTGCCGTAGAGTTGGTAGGCATAAGTGGCGCCCCAATAGGAAAAGCACCGCCCTTTGAGGCGGGGCTATAAATCGAATACGCAAAGCCCCCAACGGTAGATAAAGTTGGCTGCCCATACTTCAGAGAGATCAACCCTATAAAAGGAAGGGTTAACGCAAAGAAAGTAATCAGCGCTGGAGCAAAACGATGAAAAATAAGTTGCGTGTTTTTGCGTGACTTACGCCACTGCCAGAAAGCCAGGCCAAGAATAACCCCAAGGAACAAATAGAAGCCAAGAGCCTTTGCGTAAAACATCAAGGCGCCAAGCAGACCCAACCAAATTGCTTTTTTGCGGCTCGGGGAGTCGTCAAATCTAATCACATGCAAAACAAATGTAGTGGCAACTGCCGCCATGAGCAAGTCTCTGGAGCTTGCCTGAATAGACAGCATGTCAACAAGAAACAACGAGAGCAGCAAGCTGGTCAAAAGAGCAATTGACTTGGCCACTTTCCGATACAAAAGAAAGCGATAAGCGCCAACAAGTATGACCAGGCAACAAAGCGTAGCGGTTATTTTAGAGGCGACCAACAGGTTGACATCGAGCCAAACCCACGGCACAAGCAGCCAAGATAACAAGGGGCTCCAGTAGCCGTTAATAGCACTGCGCAAGTTAAAGTGTGCATATTTTTCAGCAATACTAAAATAAGCCGTGGAGTCTGGGTTAAGTTGATATCTCAGCCATGTAGTGGACAGTACAATTCCAATACCAAGAAACAAAACACATAAACCCAAAAATAAGCCGTGGTTTTTAAGTGTTTTTTTGGTGTATTCCATCAGGATAGTTTTATTATACATGGCAAAAAATAAACCTATTTATTGCATCCATAAGCTAATTTCCTTACTGCACCCACAGCGATACGATGCCATACTCCTACCTAAAGAAAGGAGCATAGATGGTCGGAACAATACTCTACGCAATAGGTGGCATAATAGAAGCCCTCATTGGACTACGGATTGTCTTGCGCCTGCTTGGTGCCAACCCGGCCAGTGGGTTTGTGAACATGGTATATGACTGGAGCACCCCTTTTGTCACGCCCTTTTCTGGCATCTTTGGTCAGGACGCTACGGTTGTTTCGAATACGGGCGTTGTTACACAGAGCGTGTTTGACTGGACCGCTGTGATTGCCCTGATAATGATTGCGCTCATAGTGGCCGTCCTGGGCAGACTATTTGTGCACCCCCGTGGCGCAGCCGCATAACCCACAGACCTGGGCCATAAAGAGATTACAGTGGTAGTCTCTTTTTTGTTACTATGACCAGATGAAGTTATACGTTGCACGACATGGCCAGACAAATTACAACGACCTGGGGTTGTGCAATGCAGACCCTTCGGTTGACGTACACCTTACCAAAGACGGTATCGGACAGGTAGAGGGCCTTTCAGAGCGCCTGAAGCACATAGACATAGACCAGATTTTTGTGTCTGAACTTAAGCGAACCAAACAAACGGCGGAGATACTAAACAAATATCATGACGCTCCCGTCGCAACAGACGCCAGGCTGAACGATAATCGGACAGGGTATGAGGGTCTAGACTATCGCAAGTATCTTGCCGCTCTAGACAGCGCAGAAAATAAATGGTCTGTGCGCCTCAATGACGGCGAGTCACTAGAGGACGTAAGAGTAAGAATCCGAAGTTTTCTGGACAGTCTGAAGTCCAAAGACTTCGACGCTGTCCTGATTGTTACCTCCATGTTCATTGTGCAGGCTATCTACGGCGTCGTGCACGATCTTTCGTACCAAGAGGCGTGGGATCTTCAGGTAGACAAAGCAAGCTGTATCGAGCTAGAGCTATAGTCCCACCCGGCCTAGGATGTGCTGATACAATGAGTGTATGAGTGAACCAAAAACGAAAGTTAACGACGGCGACGTGAAACAGTTCATCAACTCGGTTGATGGCCAAAAGAAACGGGACGACAGCTTTAAGCTGCTTCAGATATTTTCGAAGGTAACCGGGGAAGAACCCAAAATGTGGGGAACGAGCATCATCGGCTTTGGCCAATACCACTACAAGTCCGAAAGAAGCAAACAAGAAGGCGACTGGCCGCTGACCGGCTTTTCGCCCAGAAAACAAAATTTGACGCTATACATCATGCACGGGTTCGACGACTACGCAGACTTGCTGCAAGGCCTGGGAAAGCACAAAACAAGCAAGGGCTGTTTATATATCAACAAGCTAGAGGATATAGACCAGGGTATCCTGGAAGACCTTATCAAAAGATCCTTCCTAGCTATGAAGGAAAGCACATCTAAATAACGATACATTTTTATTGTAAAACGATAAATCATGTGCTATACTTGATGCAATGAAACACAAGAAAGGTCTACCCATGAAAAATGGATCAACGTTGTTCTTGCGCGCTGCTATCTTAGGTGCGGCGCTTGTAGTAGTGCTTTTATCTGCCTGGGCAGTGACAGATGTATTCAGCCACTGGCCAGAACAATCCCCAGAGCTTGCACGCTGGCAGTATCCGATCATCTTCGTCATCACCGCCAGCGCTAGTACATTTTGTGTAGCCGTCCGCCAGATATGGAAACTCCTAAACCTCATAGATAAAAACAAGGCTTTTACTAAGGCATCAGTAAAAGCGATGAAAAACGTAAAATACTGCGGTCTGTTGATCAGTGCCCTGTTTGCAAGCTGGATGCCACTGGCCTTTCACGCTGCCCAAAACGAGGATGCGCCAGGAATGATACTGATATTCGGAGCGATCTTTGTTGGTATCCCATTTGTAGTTGCGATCTTTGCAGGAGTTGCCCAACGACTGTTCCAGAATGCTATTGATATAAAGTCAGAAAACGATTTAACGGTCTAGAATCATGGCAATAGTAATCAACATAGACGTCATGCTGGCCAGGCGCAAAATGAGCGTTACCGAGCTATCAGAGAAAGTTGGCATAACCATGGCCAATCTTTCTATCCTGAAAAACGGCAAAGCAAAAGCCGTCCGGCTATCTACCCTAGAGGCAATCTGCAAGGCCCTGGGGTGTCAGCCCGGAGACATTCTAGAGTACAAAAATCATGAAGCGTAGAGCCCCGCTCATCGCAGCCGTATCGTTCCTATTGGGATTAGTGTTTGACTGGCTATTTTATGGCAGGGTGCCGGGTATCTCTGTCGCTCTATACGCTTCTTTAATCCTTGGCCTTACCTTTTACTTTGCCGAGCGATTCAAGAAACCGCTCGACTTGGCCATAGCCTGGCTGACGCCAGTTGTGGCATTCTTTTCGCTGATGGTTTTTGTGCGAGCAAATGCCCTCCTGACGGTTATAAACATTTTTATCGTGATGTATCTGTTGCTCGTGGTGGCGCGCTTGGCGTACTTACCCGACCAAGGGTTACGGCAGTATACTATTTCCCGCTACCTGGGCCTGATGTTTAGCCTGCCCAGGAATTTCATGAGCGAAGCTTGGCGATTTTTGCTCGGGCTGGCCGCCAGCCGCACCGCCTCTAAGCCAAAATCTGCAGCTGCGCCTATTATCAGAGGACTTCTTTTAAGTGTGCCGATTTTAGCCTTGTTTATGATTCTTTTGTCCTCGGCCGACCTAGTGTTTAAGCAATACATTGGCTCGCTGTTTAACCCTAGCGTTTCTGCCGAAACAATTTTCCGGTGGGGGCTGATTGGCTTTGTAACAAGTTTGTTTGCTGGCGCTTATGCGCTGATATTCATGCCGACTGACAAACCACAGATTCCCACGCCCGCCAAGAAAAGCCCCGGTCTGGGCGCTATGGAATCGTCAATTATTCTGGGGTCTGTTAGCACGTTGTTCTTGGTGTTTGTGGTGGTGCAGTTGGCATATCTTTTTGGCGGTTCGGACCATATAGCCTCTACCGGTTACACATACGCGGAGTACGCACGCAAGGGGTTCTTTGAGCTGATTGCAGTAGCGGCGATTTCGTTTGCCCTTATCCTAACCATCAAAAGGGCCACTGCGCTGCGGACTAAGTCGCAGAACCTCACATTTAAGTGGCTTAGCAGCGTGCTTGCGGCAGAGGTAACGGTGATTATGCTGTCTGCTCATATGCGACTTGGTCTGTACGAGGAAACCTATGGGTTTACTACACTTCGTTTGTTGAGCCATCTCTTCGTCGTGTGGCTGGCAGCTGCTTTCGGCCTGCTAGTTTTTCATATCATACGCAGTAACAGCAACAACCATTTTGCGTTCCAGCTATTCATAAGCATATTGTGCTTTTTTGCGCTGATAAATATTGTTAATCCTGATGCTTTTATCGCCAGGCAAAATATTAACCGCTTTAACGACACAGGCAAACTGGACCTGCGCTACCTGAGCACATTGTCAGAAGATGCCCTACCCACTACTTCGCAGCTGCTTAATAACCAAAATAAAGACGTGCAAAATAGTACTGCAAACATTCTATATCGGCAGCAGCGCTCTGCTGACAGACAGGCAAATGACTGGCAGTCTGCGAACGCAGCAAGATGGCGGGCAGATAAAATATTTCGTGACAATGCTGCTCAAATTGAGGCCGGAAAGGTATATATCAAATACCCGGATCTAGACGGGACTCAAGAATAGTACCAGGGCGCCCTGGCTTGCCAGCCTGGATCAGGCGATCCTGACTATAGCTTTACCCACGTAGACACCGTATGGAGCATAGACGTCCGGCCAGATGAGCCCTCGGCTGTGATTCGGGAAGCTGTTCCTAAAGAAGTTCTTGCCGCACTATTTTTAAACCTTGCTCTAAGCCTACTGGATCATTTTTAGATATGTAGTACGGCAGGTCAAATGCTCTGTTAGCTTTGCGACGTATAGCTATCTTGTCACGAAGCAGCGTAGTGTCGCCGTAGGCACTGAGCGCAGCATCCATAAGCATGGGGTTGTCCAGACCGATGAAATCCTTAGATTGGTCATAGTAATTTGTGTCTCCGAAGTCAATAACTCCTAAATTACTGTCAGCGTCGATAATCATGTTGTATGTACCGAGATCACCATGACAAAGACGGCTTTCGGAGCCAAGTTTCTTCATGGTGTTTGGCAGCTCTACCATGGCAAAATGCTTGATCTTTTCTTGCTCCGAAACGCTAAACCTTCTTACAATAATCTCTAGCGAGAATCGGTATTTTTTCTGATAGAACTTTATCTCGTCATCAACAGACACGCTCACTGCCTCGTCAAGCTTTTTTGCGTGTAACTGTTTTAGGAAAGTACCAATCTGGGTACCAAGCCTGCCTAAAGTCTGAGGGTCCAGCGATTCGATAGCGACGCCCAAGTTCCGCCCCTTGACGCCAGTGTAGGCAAAATACGAATGATCTTTGCCTTCCCATGTAATCTTAGGAAAGGCGAGGTCGGACTTTATGTTCTCCAATGTCCTAATAGCCGCGATCTCCTTGGATTGTCTGCCGCGTATTTCATCGGAGCGAGGAAACTTAAAAACGTATTCGCCATTATTAACAATGTAGGCCCTGTTATCCCAGCCCTCATCATTCAATACAATATCGCCCCCTGAAACAGTGGGTAAGAGACCGGAGATTATGGACTCTTCTTTTGCACGCAGCTCTTTAGGTGTATTTTGTGGAGGCATTTCATAATAATAGCACTGGTTTGCCGCAACGCTGGCGAGTAAGCCTACCTATATTATTTACAAACTTTGACAGGTAGCACACTTTTGGTTATTTTAGTGCAATGACAACACACGTAGCGGCTTTTGCCCCCGACCAACTTCCAAACATCGAGTATGCAAGAGTAAACGAAGAGCAAGTGGCGCATATTCGGGCGGCTATGGATCTACCCGAAAACCAGGAGCGCTTTGATGTTTCGTTCCTTCCCGTCGAAGCAGCCGAACAAAGACAGGCAGCCGCAGAAGAGTGGGCGGCTTATCTCCAGGCCAAGGGCGATGCCAGGATAAAAGCAGCTGGAGCCGTGATGGCAATGAGCACCAGAGACGAATCCCCAGAAGGTTTGCGCGAACTCCTAGAAGACGAAGACCATGTGCCAGGTGGCCGTTTTGTAACCCATGCACTTTGGAAAGTAGTCAAAAAACAACCTGGGGCACAGTCATTTGACCTTTTACGTACCTACTACGACTCAAAGCCATAATAAGCGACACCAAAAACCGTCAGGTCTCGGAGCGAAAGGTCTATGACCAGTCTGCTAGAATTGACCTTATGACTTATGACATACCCGGCCAAGGACGGCTAGACATACAGACGATTATTCTTGACCTAAATGGCACCCTATCGGTAGGTGGCGTGATACCAAATGGAGCAAAGGAACGACTTACGACTTTGAAGGCAAGAGGATTTAAGGTCCTATTCTTTACCGGCAATACAAGAAATGATGCCGATCAGCTGGCGGCAGATCTGGGTATAGACTGGAAACTCGCCAAGAGCGCCGGGGAAAAGCGTGACCTAGCCCTGCAGCTGGACCCGGACACCTGCGCATCTGTAGGAAATGGCCTGATCGACCTAGAACTCATGAAGGTAGTCAAGCTTGGTATCGTAACCCTGCAGGGCGAAGGCGTACATATGCAAACTCTTCTGGTTTCAGATATCGTCATTCCAACTATAAATGACGCTCTGGATTTATTCATAGACGACCAGCGCCTGAAAGCCACCCTCAGAAAGTGAAAAAGATCCGGCCAGTAAAAAAGCTGCGTTGCTGCAATAACGGCCTGATATTTGTATTAATTATATAATTAGCATCTTATGCGTATCGAGAAGCTAGATATCGAACCGGTCGAGCTGTGCCCAGACTGTCCGCGTCGTGGTGATTGCCGAGGCGTAGCCAGGGTGGCTCTGGATACCATTTTCAAGGCGTCCTTCTTTACCATAACAGTACCCAAGGGCGACCCCGACGCTTTTATGGGGCGGGTGTATGTGGACGATCAGGGCGGAGAATCTGACGTATTCCTAACCCAGGACGATACACCCATTCGCGAGTGCAAAGGCCCCGTGGTGACAAAAAAGAGACTATTCAAGCCAGATGACGTCGGGTGTCGCGCCTTCAGAGTAAGGCTACGCGAGATATGGGCCGCAGTTGCCGAAGACGAAGAGCAATGGGCCAAGGAAAGAGCACAGGCAATCTATCTAACACCAGAAGAAACCAACGGACTTATAGCGTTGGAGCCCGCCGAGCGCCGAGCGCTCGCAACCCTGCCGAGCGACCACATTAACGAACTCATACTCTTTAACCGCAACCACCCGGACCGGGTAGACGATCTGCGTCAACTATCAGAGGCATAGTGCGTATTGCCCAGCTGGCTGTTTGCTATAATCTTAAGCATGAACGAACAAGGCATTTCGCTCGAAGAAGCCTGCGAAACGAACGCCATTGGCACGGCTCAGGATTATCAGCGAAACTGCAACCCTGACGGCACTGTCCGCACAGAGCCCAAAGAGACAACTCTCATCGTTCCAGGCAGCAGCAATCGCTCTGTAAGCGTCCAAAACACACTCTTGTACAGTGGCGTGGGCTTCGTAGCCTTGCTAATTGCGATCATCCTTGGCCTCTCGGCTCGACACTTTCTAAAGAAGAAATAAACTCCAGCCCATCGTTTCGCTTATTGCTCCGGTCCGAGAAAAAACAATCCGCGCTAGCTAGGCGCGGATTGTTTGCCCTAAAAGACTAGGTAAAGTCTACAAGTCACCACTAAATAGGTATGGCGTATTGAAACTACCCAGGGTGCTAGAGACTATGCCGTAGGGGCTTGTGCCCACCCAGAACCAGCGGTAAATGGCTGCGCCGCCAGCCGCTGGATAGTCGTAGTGCGTTCCGGTGTAAGTACCGGCAGCTGGGAATGGTGCAAGCTCACTGGACTTCTGCGATGCATAGGCAGTACCCGTGTTCTGAATCTTCAACTGCACCCATCCACCCGCGTTGGATGTCCGTGTTACTGCAACACTGCAAGTGTGCGTACCGGTTCGAGTCTCGTCGTACACGTAGGCAGAACCATTCCAGACGTAGAGGTAGGCATTATATGCGCCATGAATGCCGTAGAAGGCTGGATATGACGTGCTATTTGCCGCAACAGTGGTATAGACTTCGCGCCAGGTGCTTTGATTTAGCACCCTCACACGGATAGACTTTGATACCGCTGTCGTGTTTCTAACTGGCGTGTTTAGCAGATTCCTCGAACAGTACTGAAGAGGAGTCGCGAAATCAACATTGGCAACAGCGCCAGCGAGTGGCGCAGCAAGTGCAGATGGGGTCTGCAGTCGACCCGCAACATCTGTCTTGACTAACTCTGTAGGACCAAGCGGTTCAGTTGGCTGCGCATCTTGGCTGCCTGCTTCAATGGGTGGCTTGTCCTGTGGTCCGGAAGTTACGTTACTGGGCGGTGGCGTTTGCTTGCTACCGTCCGAGGTCGTCGCTGCGGCATAGGCGCTGCCAGCAGTACTCAACAATATGACGCTCAGGGACAAAGCAGCTGCCAGACTTCGGGGTCTTATTAATGCACGTTTCATAGTAATTATGATGCTCCGTTTTATTTAATTGTGGTGTTTTAGCTTCATAGCAAAGACACGCCAAATAAGCCTTGTTCTAGTTTTGACCTGAGGAAAACTAAAAACCAAGTCAGTGTGTCATTTCTGAACCAACTTACCAGCTTTTTTGGGTTATAACCAGTCCTTAACAATGAAGCCTATCGCACAGTATGCGGACATTTTGATTCAGTGAAAGCGAAAAATTTTACACACAATCTGTTCAAAAAAGCATAACTTTAGTTATATACGTGATGGATGTGACGTTGGTGGAGCGTTTAGGCGAACTCGACATTGAAGCCATGATGGAAACTAGGGCTGCTTCGAAATGAGTTCCAAGAATTCCGCTGGCTTGAGTACCTTGATGCCTTTGTAAGACTCCAGCACGAGCAAGTCTTTATCGCCGCTGACAATATACTGACAATTGCCTAAAACTGCCGTTTCTAGAAATATATTGTCGTCGGGATCGCGACAGATGGTAACCTGAATACTCCCCAGCTTAACCGTTCGCGCGTCTCGCTCTAGCAGCTTTTCTAGCTGTTTTAGCTCTTTTGCAAAAGCCGGGAACTTGGACAGTATCTTACGCTTCAGCTCAGTAAGTATCTCTACCGAAACAACGGCATCAAACGCACCCTCAGACAACAGGTCAATGACCAGGCGTGGCTTACCACCAAATACCAGAGCCGATATCAGGACGTTAGTATCAACAACGACTCTAGGCTTTTTTTTCACGTTTGTAGTCGTCTAGTACTTGGTAAACCTGTTCTTCGCTCGTTATGCCCATTTCTTGGCCCATTTTGTTGCCAGCATCAAACAACTCTTTCCATTGTTTACGCCTTTCTAGGTCAGCGAGAGCAAGCCGGCGGAAATATTCGCTGCGACTTCCCATATCCTTCTTAACTGCCATATCTATGTCTTTCAGCAGTTTTTCATCGAGTGCAATGTTGAGTGTTTTTGTAGCCATAGTGACCCTTTCGTATATGGATATATTATATTGATATTGTATGGTAGTGTCAACCCGGGTTCTGCACCCATCGCTTGCAATCTTATTGACCCGGGCTATTATTAATCCATGCAACTTATAACTGCCGATCCAACTCAACTGCAAAACAGACTCCAGGCCTACCTAGAAAACGACCCTAAATATAAGGCTGCCTTCGAGTACACTAAAAGCCGTTTTAACGAAACCGAAAGCCTATCCGCCCACAACTGGGCGCATATTTACCGAGACACCCTAAACGCTATCGTTGTTGGTGAGGCTGAGGGCGCAGATATGAGTCCTAGTATCAAAAGTCAAGCCATAGCTGGGCAGTCTTGGGCTACTCCCGTTGTTGCGTAGCAACATAGGGAGTCTGTCTTTTTAAGACTGCGTAGATACGGTGGGTGAGTTTCCGGGCGGTGCTAACCGTGGCAACGGTATAGCTTTTGCCTCTGTCTCGCTGGTGCTGGAAGGCTGCTTTCAGCTCTGGATCAAACCGTTGAGCTACGGTACTGGCCATATAGAGATCACGGCGGAGAAATGGCGAACCTCGTTTGGTGAGCTTGCCCGTCCGTTGGCTTGGGCCACTCTGCATAATTTTGGGATCTAGCCCGGCGTAAGCCACGAGCTGCTTGGCTGAATCAAAACGGTTAAGATCTCCAATTTCAGCAACAATGCCCATGGACAGAATGGCGCCAATGCCTGGGATACTCTGAATGAGCTGGACGGATGGGATGTGCTCAAGCAGCTTTGCTGCTTGAGCACGGTAGTGGGTCAGGGTGCCAATGAGGTGTTGCCTGGATTCGTTGAGCTGCTTGGTGTCGAGAGTCGCAAGGCTCTCTTCCATGTACTGCCGCATAAGCTCGAGCTTGGTGGCGGTATCCCGTAGGCGACTAGCAAGCCGCAAGTAAACCCGAGCTTTGGCGAGGGCTTCGTCAGCTGGGTGGGTGAGGTAGCCAGCACCTTGCAGGCCGAGCAAGGCAATGTGGTAGGCGTCCTTGGTATCGGTTTTTGCTTTGCGAATGGTAGCCCGGGTGAATTGCTTGGTCTGAATGGGATTGAGGAGCCTGCAGGGTACGCTTCGCTGTTGGCAGGCGGCTAGCACATATTGTTGGTAGATGCCGGTAGACTCCACAATAACTTGAACGTGCGGATGGTCTGCTCGTACCAAGTCTAAAACTTTAGCAATGGCCAAGGTGTTGTTTGGGCGGCGCCCAAACAACACCTTTTTCCCGGCACGTGTAATGAGCGCATAGTCTGCGTGCGCTTTGCTAATATCGAAGCCTAAATACATAAAGTACCTCCTTGAAAGTTGTAGGTCGTCCAAGAAAGAAGAGAAAGAAAGAGAAGAAAGAAACGGGAGCTATCCCTACCGCCAGAAAGCCCCAACAGACTCATGAGTTATTGTTGGCAAACAGCTGGAATACCTGCTTCCAAAACCTAGCTATTTGTTGCCGTGCTACTCTGGGATAGGGCCACAAACTCCGAGTATAGGCAGCTGAAATTGTCAGCTCCTAAAGCAAACTTCTGTGGCCTCCCATACCTATGATTGTAGAGCAAGCAATGTTGCTCTGGGTGGGATTATATGAGCAAGCTCCTGTGCGCGAGGCTTGCGAGCGAACTGGGCTCTTCGGGCTATCCCAGTTCAAGCCCGAGAACATCCACCAAGAAAAATACCCCAGCTTTCACTGGGGCACTTTTCTTGGTGGCTCCTCCCAGACTCGAACTGGGGACACAAGGCTCTTCAAGCCTCTGCTCTACCAACTGAGCTAAAGAGCCACACTATTACTGCTACAAAGTACTGCCCCGAAGAGCTTTTTGTCCCTGGGGACAACTTGTTATTGGCGGGCTAAAGCCCTTGGCTCTTCAAGCCTCTGCTATTGCCAACCCGAGCTAAAGAGCCACACTCTGCTTAAGTTAAGCAGACATAACTTCGGTATTTTACGAGAAAACGGGCTTTTATTCAAGAGCCACCCCTACTGGGGCTTTGCTGAGCAACATGGCGTAATGGAAGTCCCTGCTTTTGCCATAGAAAAGAAGCCGCTCAGGGTAAGATATCGCGGGACTGCGCCTGCAAGACGTCTATTTGCGACTGCCGGTCGCGGATCATATCTGTGATACGTTTGACATCGTCGTCTAGCTGTCTCTTTCTCATGACTATCTGCGCTTCGAGCTGGCCAATAATCTCCCGTAGAGAATGAGGATCGCCATGATCACCCAGGCGAGATATTTCTTGCTGGCGCTGGCGGACTTCGTTACTGAGCTCTACGGTAGTCCTGTTGACCACCTGGCGCAAGTTGGTGTCTTGGGAGCGTAGCTCGCCTACCTCTTGTTTGAGCAGATCAACCGCTTTCATCAGCTCTGTTGCGGCAGTTTTCATATGGTCATTAACTGGCATGTTCGCTCCTTCCTGTTAATTAACAAGTAGTATAGCTCTTATAGAAAAAATATGGTGTAAAATTTTTTACAATCTTCAGTACGAAGCAAACACCCCCCTTGCCCATCCTGTGATTTTCAAAAAAAGACTTGTGTCTAAGACATATATATCCAATACACCGTTTGGAAGGGAGTCTTTTTTATTTTGGCTGCTTTTATTTGGCTTTCGATAAGTTTTAAAAAATTGACTAAGCGGAATTCCTGTAATGCTAGACCAATATGTCTCTGCACTCGTGTGCTCAAGATGGGGATGAATGTGTATATATCCACGAAACTTTTCTTCCGGCACATTACACACACGCCTAAAGAAGGCCATCATAATTTTTATCATTTCCGGATCCCCGTTCGAAAATCGAACCATACGCTGGGTTTTGCCACCCTCTGCCCAGTACAGCATAGTACCCATTAGCCACAAATCCTTGTGGGCTATTTTAGGTATATCCTGTTGAGCTATTGAAATTACCAACTCGCGCTTCCTATGCTCGTTAGCGAGCCGCGCTTTTCTTCTCTTTTCAACAGCCTCTCTTATATGGCTATTTTGACTTAAGACTTCTTTTTGATCATTAGTTAGCTCTATATCTCGAACCCAAAGGCTAACACTACTTTTTGCAACACCTAGCTCTCTACTAATTTCCTTTATCGAAAGTCCACGTTCACGTAACTTTCGTGCAGCAACTTTTTCTATAACTTTCAAAATAAAACCCCCAAATATGTGCTTATGTTAGCATACAATTGGGGGTTCAATAGATTGTAAATAATGAAGGATTCGCCTGCTGGCCAAAGAAAATTGCTCGTGGCCGCGACAATTTCAAATACGCCACTAGGCATATTTGAAACAAGGGTCTGGGCAGTGCGCTCATAGCATTCCGTTCGAGCCCTCGCCGCTACCGTCACATAGAAAAAACCCTGTCTTTCAACAGGGTTTTTTCTATGGTGGGCGCTGAGGGACTCGAACCCCCGACCCTCTGTGTGTAAAACAGATGCTCTAGCCAACTGAGCTAAGCGCCCGAAAATAACCATGAAATCATACCAGATGTAAGCCAAAAATCCAAGCAGCCCTTACTCGTGGGAAGCGTCGTGTTGTTCCTCGGCGGTAGGTGGAGTGTCGTCTGGGGACATGTCCATACCCTCCATATTACTTTCGGGCTTGCCCAGCCCGTGCACATGGTCACCCTTGGACATTGGTGGCAATTCGTTTTTATCTGTCAGGATTGGCAGGTAGCCCGCAAAGTTACAGTGCGCCAGCTTGTATTCGTACCACCCGGGATCTGCCGCGGCTTTGACGGTAACAAACTGCGCCTTATGAGCCTTGAGGTCTTTACTGATATTGAACTTCTTCAGCACAAAAGTATCGTCGACATCACTGATTACCCGAAAGGTGATGGTCTGGCCAGGCTTGGCCTGAAGCCGACGATCGCTTATGGCGACACACCCGACAAACCGGAGCTTGACGGCTGTCTGGGCTGACACCTGGGGGCGAATAAGGACAACTAGCAGCACAAAGATAGCCAACGCCCGAAAAGCTAGCACGAGAGCCGGCAGCCTCACATGCTTTTTAATACGGTGAACATGATGAGCATTTTTGGCGATGATTGCGTGGCGTTTCGATGGCTTTTGCGCTGGTTTTTTCATATGCCACCATTATACCTCAGCTACTCTGGAAGCGTGGGCTACAGAAGCAACCAGATTGCAGATATCGTAGGTGGGGCTGGATTCCCAAACCTTTGCATTATAAAATAGTAAGCATGACTGTCATGGGGTGCAAGGGACAGACGTGACAAAATCAAAGTAAACAGGGATTAAATACCGAAGTGGCCAGGCTACCAAACCCGGGTGGTGACAACAATGCATGGGGCGATGTCCTCAACGATTTTTTGACACAGTCCCACAATACCGACGGAACTCTTAAGCGGGCAGCTATCGAAGCAACAGGCGCTATTTCTGATGCCGTGGCATCGCACGCCGCCCAAGCTTCTTTGCATGGTACCGGAGCAGAGCTAGCCATTGCCCAAAAAACAGATGTCGTGTTTGCTACCACCTCGACTACACCGGTAGCTGTGCCCGGTTTGTCCATAACCGTAATTGTGCCAGACAGACCCTACGTGGTACGCCTGACCGCCACCGGGATCATGGCCCTTGCTAACAATTTTAGTAGGCTCGATATTATGCTTTCCGGCGGAACGGCGATTGCAGTGCCACCGGCATTTGGATATACAAGCGCTATCAATGGGCAAGCCACTTTTGTGACAGAGCTGCGCGTGCCAAATGCTTTTCATAATCCAGCAGTCAGCGCAACGGTGACCTACCAGGTCTATGCCCGGACAGAGAGTGCCTCGTCTGCCTTCACGCTTTTGGCCGGTAACTTTTCTGGTGCTAACTACTCAGCCACGCTCGTGGCCATGATGCAATGAGCTATAGGGCGGCGCTTCATACAATTAATGGCGTCAAGGTGGGACTGTTCCGTCCACGAGCAACAACCGGTCCCGTGGCACTACTGCTGGGACGTTCTCCGGAAAACTGGTACGGCACCGACCCTTCTGCCCAAGCTCGCAAGCTCGTGGACGCCGGGTACTGGACGGTTTCGGTTGATACTCCAAATTGGGGTAATCAGACAGACCTGGACAATATCGATGAGGCGCTCGGGTGGCTCAATACAACCTGGGGAAGAAACAGTGACCGTGTTCTGGTCGTCGCCCACAACGGTGGCGCAGTAGCGGCGCTCAATTGGGGTATACGCAACTACCAAAAAGTCGCCTCACTGTCGCTGCAGTCACCTATTATCGACATTGCCGAGCGCTACGGCCGACTGGCTGCAGCCAACAGCACTCCAGTTGCCCTGAGCCTACCCGGCACCAACGGTGTTTATGCCTATACCGATGACCATACATCGCTCGACATCCCCGGCGACATCGATATCCGTGCACAAATAGCCCCCACCGACTGGACGCCATCGACCCCCCGATCGATTGTCAGTAAATACGTGTCTTTGGGCAACCAACGCTCCTACCGCCTGCGCTTACTCAGCAGTGGTTTCTTGGAGCTGGTGTGGACGAGCGATGGCACCACACAGCTCACTGCAGCTTCGACCGCCAGCCCCGTTGTATCGGACGGCGCTACGTTAGCCATACGGGTAACACTGGACGTCGATAACGGCGCAGCTGGTCGAACAATCACCTTTTATACGGCGCCCACGCTAGCAGGCCCCTGGGCACAACTGGGTAGTCCGATAGTCACCGCAGGTGTCACCTCTCTCCTGAATAGCACCGCACCGCTAGAAGTAGGTTCTGTGGCAAACGGTATCGAACCATTCCAGGGCTCGATCTTTGCAGTAGAGGTCAGGAATGGTATAGATGGCACAGTGGTAGCTAATCCTGTTTTTTCAAAACCTGGAGTTATCAATTTTACCGACTCAGCCGGCCGGGGATGGTGGCTGAACGGCACGGCAAACATGATCTTGCTTGTATCGGGCGGAGCCGAGACTGATGCTATCGAAGATGCCTACGGCGGCACGAGCGCCACCTTTGCCGCAGCTATGCCAACCTGGAATCCAGCCTTCCTCCACCGCAAATACGAAATAAAGGATATGCTAGGCGACCGTACAAAGCTGTGGTGGTCAGGCTCGGATACACAAACGCCACCGGCAGTCACTGCGGCCCTGGCAACAGTTTTTAGCACCGCTACGGGCACACTCACCGGTACGGACCCCACACTTGTAGACCCCACCCCGCTGGTCAGCGAAGTGGTGAGTGACGACACTACCTGGATCAACCAGCCCGGGCTTGTAGAGGCAGCCCGCTGGCGGGAATATGCCCGTACCTCTCTGGTAAACGCCGGCTATAGATCGGGCGACTCTGGTGTTAGTTGTGTATTGCCGGATGGTCGGATAGTAACCATTTTTGCAGACACCGGCATCGGCTCCGTTGATTCTGATGACACCTACGCTAACGTTGCCGTCACTAGAAATTCTATGATTATTCAAAACGCCGACCTGTCGTTTGCCGGACAGCACTATTCCGGCGCCCCCGGCAATACGCCCCCTTTCATGCCCAACCAGACCACCTACCCAGGCAGATGGTACTGGCCGCTTGGCTGCATGGTAGAGAACGGACGACTGCACGTGCTTGCCCCGCTGCTGGCGGGCAGTGGCTTTGGTACGAGCGAAGATCAGCATATTATCTCGATGGACGCCTCTACCTTTGCCATATTATCAACAACATCACTTGGACTCATTCCGGAGTTTAGTCCCATCCACTTGGTGCCGGATCCCATAAGCGGCTATACCTATGTAACCACCGACTCACCGTCGGGCATGGGACGGGTGCCGTCTGGGCAACTCCTCAACCCAAGTGCCTGGCAGGCTTGGAACGACAGTGCCTGGGTATCTGACCTGAGCCAGGTAGCACCACTGGTTGACACAAATCAAACCCCTATCGTTGTTGGGCCGTTTGGCGACGACATAGCGATGCGCCGGACTTCTACCGGCTTTGTGCTAGCGGTAGTGGGAGCCTTTGGCGCTGGGATCGAACTATATCGGTCGGCATTGCCCCAAGGTCCGTGGGAACACTACCGTTCTGTGGTGATTCCTTTAGCCGGAGAACTATACGAAGGGACCACTTTTCAATATCTGCACAACTGGCACCCGCATCTTGATGTGTCAGCAGACCAGCTCATGCTGTCGTACAATGTCGGGGTCTTTGGCGCAACTGCGCCGCTTGGCCGAACCGGCTTCTCCGAGGGCGTGTTACATTTCATGGTGGTGCCCCTGACATAGCCCAGGGCAGAATACGCCCGCCAGTAATCGCCCCTGTCTAACGCTTAAGGCTGCCGTACGATCATTACACCATTCGATCCAGTTTGTGCCAGTTCGTTGATATCACGCACATAGTTCTCATAAGAAAATGCCGTTCTTCTTAAATTGGGGGTAAGATAGTGGGCCACCAACTGTTCTACGCTGAGCAGTGTGACTTCCAGTCCAAACTCTTGCTCCAGAATTGTTTTTGCGATGCGATAGCTATTCATCTTGTACCTGGCCGCTACACCCGACTTGCCGCTGTCATACAGGGCGGTTTGCTGGTCGGCCATAAAATCACCAGTATCACCGACAACAAATATTCCTCCGGAAGCAATCTGTGTTTTAAATGCGCTGACCACTGTCTTGATAAGCCCGCCAGGAACGTTAACGCTCTTTCTGTCATATTCTGCGATGTACCTGCCAAAAGGATGCTCGGCAACATCAAAAGGCCGCATAGCTCTTTCTACCTCAATACCGTCATAATCCTCCACAGAGGCGTCAGGCAGTGGCCTACCCGCGCGTAGTGCTTCAAGAAGCGCCTGCCGCTCTCCCTGTGAGTTGGCCACCCTTACCCTGTAGAGCGTTTGGTACCACTCATCACCAATACGCGAAAGGTTTACGTCTTCTGGGAACCAAACACTGTCAAAAACATAGGCAGCAAACAGTACGTCGAACTTTTCTTTGCTTGGTAGTTTCTGCAAATCATCAAAAAGCGAATAGCGCTCGCTCGAAAAAGTAGCATAGTCAACAGCTGGCACAGAATCGAGCCGCGGTTCTACAAAATCTGTCAGCACAATGTCCAGCTTTTCTATGCCGCTATTGTGGGCGGCCCATGCAGGAAAGTGCCAATGTCCTACATCGCCTCCGCTGCCAAGTTCTTTGATACGCACTTTGTGACCACGATGCTGTTCGGAGAACAAGGCACCCAGGGCAAGGTTGAACGGGACATTACTCGTAAAAAACTGCCCGCGCTGCGTTTCCACGTTTGCAAAAGCTGGCTCAGCACCATAATATGATGCATTTAGTGCGTTCAGGGCATCGGGCAAAAAGTCAGACTCAACGGCTCCCTCCTTTCCTTCTAGCCCCAATCTGAGCAATTCATCTTGCGAAAGCTCCGACCCCTTTGCTCGCCGCGCAACCGCAACCTGCCTTGCCAGGGATGGGGTAACTACAAAATCAAAGGCCGGTGTTTTTCCAAGCGTATCCTGGAGTACGAGCCGTGCAACCCGGCGGTCAAGCAGTGGTTCGCTATAGTCCGGAAGAGACGAGGCGCTATCTGCCCTAGCCAGACGATCCACCAAAAGTTGCGCAAGGTCGCCCTGAACATCGCCGGCATAAGAGCGGGGCGATTCGTCACTTATATGCACCAAAGGTATTCCTGCTATCTCTTCTGCAGGCACCTGCACACCTTCCCGACCATCAGAAACTCTAGGCATAACAGATAGCATATCGCAATTTTTGCGATACTTGAACATATTTTTGCGTAACCGGCTGTACTATCGTTCTCTCAGTAGTCAAGGCGGGGCGAAGGGCTAAGCATAGCCTGCCCTAGCAGTATGCCTCCTTGACCTGCCCAAAGAACCCTACTGAGCCTAGTATTCTTTTGATACGAAAAAGCTGCGCGAGATAGAGCTTCGATGGAACACCATTGAGCCTAGTTTACTCCTTATGTACGACAAACTCGTCACGCTTGTCTTTACCTTGCATGACATTGATACTATGATCTTAAAAGATAAGTATGGTAACTGTCTCGAAGGTGAGGATTAACAAATGACTCGCTATTCAGAAGAAGGCGATGGAGAACAAATCCAGACTCGTGAAGGAGTCGAATTCTTACGACGCGGTGCCGAGCAGTACGCCCAAGATAACGGCTTAGTGGTACCGGATGTTGATTTCTCAAATATAGTAGCCGACCCAGTGCTAGGCCGTCAGATCGGGGCGGCTTACGAAGTGGCGCCGTATTTCGATCCGGCAGCATTCCCGGCTTATAGCGCTTTCAGTACTGAAACGGCGATGCAATTCTATTTCCTCACATCCGCACCTGAGGAAGGAGGGCTGGGGATCGAAGTCAAAGGTTCCGACAGCGACCCCTACCATGACGCCGACTCAAGGGTACCCAACATTGACTGGATGATGGACGACTTGTGCAATCATCGGTTAAGGATCTTGGTCTCCAAGGAAAGCGAAATACATCTCATGGACCCCGTCGTAAACACGATGTTCAGGGCCGTCCATGAAGCGTTCGGTCATGCAGCCATCGGCTGCGGGTTCGATCCGGACGGTGAAGAAGCGGCCTGGTATGCACACAGCCATCTGTACTCGCCTTTGGCTAGACGGGCACTCACCACCGAAACTCGCGGGCAGCAGAACGCTTTGCTCTATGACAGCGGAGAAGGCCTCCCGTTGCAGAAATTTTGTCTGCTGCTTGCCGAGTTTGCCAATCTCGACACAGTCACATTCCGCACTACAGCGAGAGAGATTTGAATCCAAGTTGACCGAAGCCAAAGCAAAAAAGAAAGGCTCCACGAAATAAATTCTGGAACCATCCTCTCTGTAGATTTGAACTTCTAAACTTGGTGCGAGAGAGGACTTGGGCACGCTAGGCGGGCCCGCCAGTGAGCTGACTTGAAACAAGTTCCAAATCAGTCACATGGCCTTGCGATGAGCCACAGGCTGTTCTCACCTCAGCCGGTTCAAGCCCTCTGCCCGCAACGAAACATAATAAAAAGACCATCTTTGCAGATGGTCTTTTTATTATGGTGCCCTTGAAGCAGTTTCTTTCGAACATCTTTTGGGTTGGTTGGATCAACTTATGCGAACACTCGCGAGATACACTGACGCCATTAATCCGCCGAGGCTAACCATATATATGCCGTCTATGGCCAACCTTCGTAACCTGAACTATCTTAATTTCATCCTCAATGACATATAAGATCCTATAATTGCCCTGGCGAGCACGATACTCCTCTCTGCCCGAAAGCTTCTTAGACCAGACAGGCCGAGGGTTGTTAGCAAGGGACTTTATACGATTCATAATCTTTTGGGTATCGCTTTTAGGAATTTTTACTAGATCCTTGCGGATAACGCTCGGTAGAATCTGGATATTATATGCCACCACTGCGCTGAAGCTCTTTTAGGGCAGCCTCGTATGAAAGTGGGGTCTCTTTTTTGGCTAATCGCGAGCGAATGGTAGTAATGTCCTCCAGATCTTCCGCGAGCTGGGCTTGCAATGCTTCATTCATAAGGCCCGAAATAGACTGGCCAGTTTCTACCGCACGCAGTTTTAGGGTCTTATACAATTTCGAGTCTAGATAGAGTGTTGCCTTTGTATTCATACTACCATTTTACCGTCATGACAGCATGCTGTCAATTTGCTTCACTAGGCAGTAATCGATCGGACTTGGACTCAAACTTAGCAGATTCAATAGGCCAAACTACAGAAAAGGCGCTCGATGCATAGCATCGGCGCCCCCTGGTGTCCAGTTTGGTGCACGAGACCGATATTAGATATTAGATGGCACCACGTCTATGACAGTATCTGAACCACCCCACACCCTCTCTCCTTCTAGGGCGCTTTTACTCGGACCAAGGTCCTCGGAGGACACCCGGCTGACCCTGACGGGAGAGGAGATGCGGGGTGGTTCAGTAATGGTCTGTACACCGGATATGAACACAACTCTAGCAGATGGGAGTCCGCTCAAATACACAAAAAAGTGCCCGAAGATAGATTTTGGTCACCCCTGTTCCCTGTTTGGCGCGGATGAAAGGGCATGGTCACCTTCCGCAACCCCGGAACTTCTGCCCTAGCAACACAGTTGCCAGGTGAAGATTCCCTTATGAACAGCCACCGGCTGTTCGCGCCTCACCAGTTCAAGTCCTCTGCCCGCGTGTAACCAAAAACAAAAACCCATCTTTGCAGATGGGCTCTTGTTTTTGGTGCGCGAGAGAGGACTTGAACCTCCACGAGCAAATGCTCACTAGCTCCTGAAGCTAGCGCGTCTACCAATTCCGCCACTCGCGCACATTAGAACCATTATGAAGGTTCAAGTATTGATTTAAAAGGACTTGGTCACCTTCGGCGACCCCGGAACTTCGCGATTGAAAACAAGTTTTCATCGGAAGGTTCCCTTGCGGACAGCCACTGGCTGTCCTCACCTCCACGAGCAAATGCTCACTAGCTCCTGAAGCTAGCGCGTCTACCAATTCCGCCACTCGCGCGCTTCGATCAACGAGCTCTCTCGTCAACCGGGAATACTGATACTTGGCTATTTTATGACTTTCTGACATAAAAAACAAGCGCAGAACAGGGGCAAAGCTCTTGGAGTAACTTTTGAATTTTTTATGCTTTAATGGTATTATATGTGCCGATAGATTCGATCTGTCTGTTCCTCAACAACACGAGTAAAGGAAGTGATCCCCGTGTTTCGCTCTAGACGAGTTCCTGCCCAACGCCCCTCCCTGTGGCTGTCTGGCATTGTGAGCGCTACGACCGCCATACTCCTGTACGAGGGGCTCTACCGCATAGCGGAAGAACCGGACTCCTCCGAGAAGCTGCACAGCTTGGTCTTCGGTGACATCAGCGACTGGCCACAATCCAACCTGCTGAATGTGGTGCTGATGTGCTTGTTCTGCTGGACTGCAACCTACTCGGCGGCAAAAGCTCTCGAGGCAGATCGGCCCCCTGTGTCTGATGACGACCCGCCGCGGCGGCTGGTCTATCTGCGCCAAACGGGTTGGCGGGCTGGAGTTCTGTGCGCCCTCTTTGCACTTGGTGGCCTGTTTGGTCTGGTTGGTGCTTTTTTCCACTGGTACAGTGGAATGGAGTTCTTCGCGATTGGGGCCATCGTTGTTGGGATTTTTGCGACTGGCATCGGCGTCTGCCGGCTAACCTGGAACTACTTCCAACGCAAGCTCGGAACCGATCTTTTGAAGGGAGAATGATGTCAACATCACGGCCCAATGTCAGACAAGAACAGCTCAGCGACCTACGCAATACCGGTCTCTTCAGCATCCCTGCGGGTGTACTGTTGTTCTACGCATTCCGCTGGATGGCCGAACAGTCGGTCAGTGACGGCAGAAGTGATGATGCAATTCAGAGCTGGGTCTTCGGTAACATCAGCGACTGGCCATCGGTCTTTCGAGGGAACGCGCTCCTGGACTGCATGGTGGGCTGTCTGCTGTTCTGGATGATGGTCTACTCGATCTGCCGAAGCGGTGAGCTCGGTATCGCTCTGCGACAGCCGTCGCCCGACCCCAATGACCCACGACCGACCTACCTGAGATTCCGTGGCAGAGCTGGACTGCATCTGTCTATGGTGTGCTTTCTGGTGGCGTTCCTTGCGTGCGGTATTACGCTCGGTGTCAATTGGTACGCCGGCCTGGAGCTCTTCGTGCTCTGCGGGGTAGGAATTGCCATACCGGTAGCGACCACCAGGATACTGCGCTGGGGACTGTCCAAGCTTGGTCGGGTGCCTGATCGGGAGCATCCGGGCGGTTAGCCCACTTTCTTTACATCGGTTATCGTCCGAGAGCACCCGCTCCCGGGCACGGGACCACTCAGGCAATATAGAAGAGGGATTTCTCTCTGCCGCTTGCATCATCCGATGCTTTCCCGCTGCTTGAGAGGTCCCTTTTCTATATCTTTTTTATGAACGAGGCATGTGGTCGTACAGGTGTTCCAGGTTGTAGTCTTGGCGCAGCATTCCCCGGACCTGGTCCATAGATACGTCTACTTTTACGCCAGGATTGAGCGTGTTGTATGGGTCAAATATTTTCTTTACCTTTTGGAATAGCTGATACACTTCGGGGCCATACAAGCTCTGCAAATACAGGCCACGCAGTCGGCCATCGCCGTGTTCGCCCGTGGTGCTGCCACCCAACGAGATCACCAAGTTATAGTATTCGTCCAATACTTTGAATAATTTTTGACGGTCGCCCACCTGGGACAAGTTCATGAGTGGTTGCATGTGTACATTGGCATCGCCGGCATGGCCCCATATGGCAGCCTGCAAGCCGTGTCGAGCGAACAACTGATACACCGCCTCCAGGTATTCACCAAAGCGCTCTACGGGCACCACGCCATCTTCTATGATGGGTATAGCCTTGCTGTTACCCTCGCTATACGAAGTAACCGTGGCAGCGCTATGCCGGATGCGCCACAGCTCTTCCTTGGCCTGCTGCTCTGTTTCTATGCGGTACGAAATCTGGTATTTGCTGAGTAGCTTGGTGGCTTTTTTGGTCAGGCGTTTCTGCTGGCGCTCGGCGGGGTTGTCAAATTCTAGTAGCAACAACAGTTTAGGAATGGGCTGATTGATTATCCCTTGTAATAGGTTAGGATTGTGCGTCTGTACAAACTTTAGCAGGTGCTCGTCTACCACCTCCATGGCGCTGGGCAGGTCGGGCAGCTTGCGGAGCTCCATAATTACCTGGCAGGCTACCTGCAGGTCGTCGAACTGGGCAGCAATGAGCGTCGTAGCAGGGGTATGGGGTTCTGTGGTCAGGGTGATCTCGCTGACGATTCCCAGCGTACCCTGCGAGCCCACCAGCAGTGGGGTTAGATCAAAGCCATCCTTGCGCTTGACCATATCTAGCGCGTAGCCGGCTGAATTCTTGGTAACGACTGGCTGCATTTGCTTGACCAGGTCCTTGTTTTCTTCTAGCAGGGCGTCGAGTGCTCGATAGACTTCACCCTCGAAGGTCGCCAGTCCCAGCTTTTTGCTGAGTTCGCGTTTGGATAGTTTCTTGGTTTCTATAACTTCGCCATTTGCCAGCACTGCGCGGAGGCTTTTTACAAACCCACGTGTGTCGCCATATTTCAGCGACTTTTCACCCGATGCGTTGTTGGCTACCGCGCCGCCGATGGTGCAGTATTCCATAGAAGCCGGATAGGGCGGCAAGAACCGGTTATGGGTATGCAGGGTTTGCTGGAGCTTGCCGTAGTTGACCCCCGGCTCTACCGTGATATTGCCCGTCTTGCTATCTAGTTCTAAGATGCGGTTCATGTGGGCCGGAAATATCAAAAGCACCCCACTACCAATAGCCGCACCTGACTGATCAGTACCCGAGCCGCGCGCTGTAATAGGGATAGCCCGACCGCGTTCGGCCAACTGCCACGAAAACCGAGCAGTTTTTCTGATGTCGTTTTCGTTACGAGGATAAACCACAAGGGCTGGCGTGAGCGTCAAAACACTCGTGTCAGTAGAAAAGTACCTGCGGGCATCTGCACTGGTGGTTACCTCGCCAACCAGGTGCTCCTGCAGGTAGTGCGCGACTTTGTTCATAAGCTAATTAGAAACCTCATAAAGCTTTAGCATTGCTAGTGGCTATCATACCACACTCACCCCTCTTGAGTTTTTACCTCAAAAATCGTACTATAACACCGTATTGCAGCTACCCCGCTGACCAAACCAAGCAAATTTATTTGCTGTTTGTGTAGCGGAAGAGGCGCCGGCTTGGTGAGGTAGCTAGATTTGCTGGGCAAACTTGTTTTGCCGGCGAATCAGCTACCTCACCATTACAACCGAACGATCAGTGAGGTTGTATGCAGAACCCAAGAAAATCCAGTCTTTGTAAAAGAAAAAGATTTCTTGGCGTGAGGCTATACACGGTAACGACGCGCGAGTGGTGGAATGGTAGACACGCTAGTCTGAGGGACTAGTGCCGCAAGGCGTGGAGGTTCAAGTCCTCTCTCGCGCACCAATTTGAGAAGCCTGCCAAGGGTAGGCTTTTTAAATTGGTTCACAGGGCCTCGAACCTTCACCCAAAAAGGCGTGGAGGTGAGACATGCCTGTGGCATGTCGCAAGGCAATCTTCTGGGGCAAGCGTGCTTGCCGCCATGAAGTTGCGGGGTCGCCAGAGGTGACCAAGTCCTCTCTCGCGCACCAAAATAGTTTTACAGATAAGAAGACGACCGGCTTGCTGGCGTCTTTTTGTTTTGTATCTGTTATTTGGTTCAAGTCCTCTTTGGTTCTGATACACTGGCTTCATGCTTGTATCACCTGAACAAATTGCCCCATCACAGGATTTTCTGAAGGAAAGAACTGTAAGATTTATTTTTGCGTGTTTGCATGAGGGTAATGCTGACAATTTACCACCTACTCCTCTCGTCCGCAAAGACGAGAAAGGCAAACTCGTTGCCATTGACGGCCATAACCTCATTGCTGTCCGGCTCTTCCGAGGAGAAGACATTGAGGTGGTTGTCGTAGAATCTCCGACTGATGGATTGCCCCCGACAACAGAAGCAAATGTTACACGCAACCGGGAGCTGGCCGAAAAATACGACTCCGCGCTAGATAAGCAACGAAAAGTCGCGGCTGAGGGTATCGTAACTTTCTCTGATCTCATAGCGCGATATCAATCCTTGTTTGCTGAAGCTTCAGTTTCGTAAGACTTTATCTCAGTAAATATTTCTCCACCCCGATATTGAAAGCCAAGATCGACTAACTTTTGATACATCAGCAAAATACTGTCATAAATTGGGTTCCATCTAACGGCGCATTGGCGCACCAAAACAACTGGGCGACCCTTTAGTGGTCGTCCTGTTGTTTTGTAGCCGGAGGACTTGAACCGATAGGTGAGGACAGCCAGTGGCTGTCCGCAAGGGAACTTTCCGATGGCAACTGGTTGCCAATCGTGAAAGTTCTGGGGGCGTGCTTGCGTGACCAAGTCCTCTCTCTCCAAAATAATAAGGCGAGCATAGCGGCTATCTTGTGGAAGTGACCATGCAATATGAAAAATTACAAAGAGTAGATGGGTTTCTAAATTTCTGCGAAATCATCACTATTGAGTAGCGGTAGCAGCCGTAACGCAGCCTGTACCGCCGGCCAAGTGGTACGTATCGCTGGCTGGAAGAACTCAACTTCATTGACAGGTACCCACTTGTATTGGGCGTATTCGTTGCCGTTCAGACTTATCTCGCCACGTTGAAAGATGGCTACATGATGAGGCAAAACCATGCTTTTGCCGTCCTTTTTTCGGTAGAGCTCCTGAAAGCAACTCATGGTCCAGCAGATGTTCAGTTTGGCATCAACTCCAATTTCTTCATCCTTTTCGCGCTTTAATCCGGCCAGCAGCGACTCGTCCGTGATTTCGGTCTTGCCGCCAATGAAGCTGAAGATGCCATTGTAATCCTGCTCGTCTTTTCGTTGAGCCAGCAACACCTTTGTTTTGTCTTTCGAGAAAACTATTTGTTTCGGGCAATATTGGAAGTAAGTGGCGTCAGTCATAAGTTGGCTCCTTAAGCAACAAGCTCAGCAATCTGTCTTCGTAATGCCGCAATATCATCGTACATTGTCGACTCTATGCCAAACATGAAATTATAAAGTTCTTTCGTTTTTCGTTTGCCGATTCGGCCATGTATAACTCGCGTGTTATCAAGTATCAATAACTGACCAGGTTTAAGGGCAATCTGACGCTCGACTTTTGTCAGTTCCACTCCGTGGCGTTTGTAAAAGTCTTGCTCTTGCTCGTATGCACTACCTTCGTTCAGCTGCTTATCGGTCTGAAACCACTGGCCAACGGTTTTGTCTATTTCTTTCTCGAGCTCATGCGTGTCATGCAGGGCGTCAATAAACCTTGCGAAACATGCGAGACGAAGTGTGTTGTGATTAGCCCAGCCATCACCATACTTACGGACATACCGCACAATCCGATTCTCGATTTCTAGAGGCGTCAAGCACAGGCCCTCCAATAAGCCACTAAGTTCTACGAGCCGTGTGCGGGCTGTAACCATATGCAGGGTAGTTTTCGGCAGATAAATGCCAACATGGGTTACAAGCAACTGACTGTTGCTTTCCACTAATGGTTGTCCCATGTCAAAATGCAATACTTGAAAGCTGGTGGCCACTATGTCATCACACACTGGTATCTGATCGGCCTTAGCAAGTCGTATGCGCGATTGAAAACGAGCGTGCAAAGTGACTTTACCTGAATCAATGCTATGGATAAAGGCTTGCTGAGTCGCCAGAGCTGTTTGCGCATTGGGTATGTCGTCAATAACCGTCCAGCCATGTGTATAGTAGTCATCGGTTACAGTCCCAGTATGGGTCTTGGGAGTTGGCATAGCTCGGTCAAACAGTAGTCGCTGGCTATTAAAAATTGACGGGGTATTGGTGCCCACATCTTTCATCTCTTTCTCCGTAGTTTGTGTTTATTTAAGGTTTTTGCCCATAAGCTCTAGCACCATATATAGTGTATGATAGTCCTGCTAACATACCAATGTAATATTTACCTTTTACCTAGTTGTTGTAGCCCTCGCAAGTGCTTCACTGGTTGTGCAGTCGAGTTCGAGTAGCTTCTCGTTATCAGCAAATGCTGTCATAGGTAGTGTTCCACGACAGTCGATGTAGTGCACCATATAAAAACCTGGCCTAGTGTCAGGTTTTTATATGGTCTGTCAAGGCAGGTTTCTAGACCATGATGAAATCAGTTCGGCAAGCGTACCAGGGTGTGCTGTTTTCATTACTAAAATTACAAAGAAAATCAATATAGTTCCAGGTTTGTGTTCCGACAATGCCATCAGCCTCCAGGCCAATAGTGGCATCGTCCTGAAAAGCTTGTACTGCATAGTAGGTTCCCTTACCGAATTTGCCGTCTATAGGCCCCGTATAGTAGTGGGCGGCGAGATTGTGTATAAAACCCTGCAAAGCCGCAACACACAGCTTTTGATTCTGCACCCAGAGCTGAAGAATGGGCCGATACGCTTCGCACTGCATAATAGTTGGTGAGCACGGCTGGGGCGGACTACACGGTGGCAAGCCATGGGCTGCTGCTTTGCCGGGTGCAGATATGGCTGCAGTCGCAAAAGCAAGCGCAACGACCGCTACCGCGGATTTGTAGAACTTAGTAGATAAGGATTTAAACATCTTAATACCCCGTAGTTAAGCTTTCTTCACCTATCCTCTCTTGCTTTTTGTAGTTGTCATATTAGTTTTTTCTCATAACACTTTTGATTTTTAATAAACGTTAAAGAGACTCAAGCATCCGTTGCAGTTTTGGACTCATACCACTCTTGTGATAGCTTTCTACTGCTGTACGCAGCGTAGTTTTTTGGGCATCCGACAGCCTGAGGGGCAATGGCTTATCACGCTCTTCATATATACGCGCTATCTCTTGGACAAGTTGGCCGGGCACAAATAGCACCTGGCCACGCCGTCCAGCCGCTCGCAGACGCCGGCGAAACAACATGCCTCCCCACAGTTCGACCGTCTGGTGCACAAACACTGCAAGAGCTGCCAAGATCCCGCCAATTGGTGCATAAAAACTAATGGGCCCACCAGCCAAAACGCCTATAAGTGACCCAGTGAAGTACAAAAAGCCAACCGCAGCAGCGGCCCGCACTGGAATCTTCCGTAAGTACCACGGATCAACGCTGAATCTAATCCGACCGATAACAGCTACATACCCCAGTGACGTTTTGTGCATAATTCCCCTTAATCTTTTGTATAAGTGTAGGTAACTATCCACTGCTTGGTCAATCTACAGATAAATGAAGGGCGTGCAATCCGTTGCAGATATCGTATTATAAAAGAAATATGTTATAATATTGGTAAGTGTACTTCCCACTCGACCAAAAACCAGGAAGTTCCCAAGTTGTCCCGTGAAAGGACGCTAAACATGTCAAACATCCGGCACGCCCTGGATGTTGTGATCACACCGAGCGGCTGGCGCAACATGCGCAAGACCGCAGAGGTCTTGATCGCCCCCGTGATGGTCATGGTGATCATCTGGCCCTTCGGCCTCGGAACCATCAAGAGTCCGGCTGGGCTGGTGGCTTGCACCACGGCTGCAGCCATTCTGGCCGGTGGACTCACGAGCTTGGTCACCCTCGCAGAGGGCAAGCACTCCTTGGGGGATTCCCTCTCCCATTGGCGCAACTCGATCTGGCTCTCTCTGTTCGGCTTGGCCTTCGGTATCGGCATAACGGAGATGTTCATCTGGTCGTTCCAGCAGGACTACCACTACGTGGGCATCGACACCCCTGACACCACGCGCATCGCGCTGACAGCGGTCGGCTTCTACGTCGGCTTTGTCCTGAACACGTTGTTCGCGCTCCGCGATGGCTCGTTCCCCGGGCGCGTGTCCGCACCGTCGCCGGCCCAACAGCCGCGTCCGCTGGCACCTGTTACCCCTCTGCGCCTGGTTCCTGGCGACGAGTCGACCGACGCAAGCACCAACTGATCCGGGACAAGACCTTGGGAAAAGTCCTAGCCACGACTAGGCCATGAAGTAGGGTGATGAGGAGGGACCTCATCTTTTGATCTTTTGATCTTTTAGATCATCAAACCATACCTTACTTCATGCCAAACGCTTCTTCTGATATGGTCAGAACTGACGAGTCCAAAAGGACGAAAAGCGTTAAATTTGGTTGGTTCCGTACCGGACCTTGCTATGCTGATAGTAATGAAAAATGCTAAACGCCCGTTTGCCAAGCGCAGGCTTATGCTGCTTTGGGGCATAGCCGGTCTGGCAATTGGCATGGTGGCTCTTTTGATCTATCTGTATTTGGCGGGCACCTTATTCTCGTCGACACCAAGAGGAGCGCTCAGGGCATACGGCCAGGCCAAGCAGAACATTCCACACAATGCGATTCCCCCTGTGGGAGCCAGTTTAGAGAAATGCCACAAAGGCACTTCGGTCATATACAAAGTAAGCAAGAGCCTTGGTTTCGACGACTACAGCGAGTACTTTACCCGCCGCGGCAATAAATTTGGCTACGACAAAGCCAGTGAAGATGGCATCGAAACCTGGTCGACCGTAAATATAGAAGGCTTTCGGTGCCAGATAGTAGAGACCACCAGCCTTTAACGTTTGACAGCAGTCAGCGTTAAAAGTAATCTGAAGAGAAGTTATATGCCGCTCATGCAGACACATTACGCTTCGGTAGTTCGCGCTAAATATTTTAACCTTCTTCTGGCCGCCTTGTCAGGGTTGGTTGCCCTTGTGCTGATTTTGGGATTTGTCCAGCGGTCTTCGGCAGCTTGCGCCACCCTGCCCACCCCTAATGGATCGGCTACCCAAACCGTTTCGCTGCCGGCCACCGCTACCTACACCATCTGGAGTCGAGTCAGTGCACCAGACGCCACCAACAATTCGTATTATTTAGAGATCGACGACACCACCTGCGGTGTAGTTGTGGGGGACAACACCCTGCCCACCAACACCTGGACATGGGTAAATCATCGTGACGGCAACACCAATTCCAAGATCACCGTTAACCTGACCGCCGGCAATCACACCATTCGCATGGTTGGCAGAGAAACAGGCATGAGACTGGATAGGGTTGTATTTACGGCTGATTCCGGCTGTGTACCCACTGGGCTGGGAGACAACTGTGCCACGCCCCCACTGGATACCACTCCGCCCACCGTGTCTCTGACCGCTCCCACAAATGGCCAGACCGTTTCTGGCACCGTCGCCCTCACCGCCAATGCCACCGATGCTCAAGGCGTAACGCGCGTTGAATTCTTTAGAGGCAATCAACTTATCTTAGAGGATGCGGCCAGCCCCTTCACTATCAGCTGGAACACCACTTCGGTGAGCAACGGAGTACACAGCCTGACCGCCAAAGCCTATGACGCCGAGGGCAACGTTGCCACCAGTGCCGCCGTAAGTGTGACTGTTTCGAATCAAGCGCCCACTCCACCCCCAACGCCGCCGCCTACGCCTCCCCCAACACCCACACCAACTCCTACACCTACGCCTCCTCCGACCCCGCCGCCTACACCCGCGCCTACTTTCCGCGCAGAAGATATCAATCAAGACACCAAGGTAAACATCCTGGACCTCAGCATCTTTGCATCCAGGTACGGCCAACAAGGCGCCAACCTAGGTCGCTCAGACATCAACAGCGACGGCCGGGTCAACGTGCTAGACCTGAGCCTGTTGGCCTCCAAGTACGGCACCTAAATAGAATTACACATCTGTTGGTTGGTAGTTTTCGCCGCCGTAGGTCACATACAGGTCATGTGGATGGCTTTCGCTTAAGCTGGCTTGGGTGATGCGAGTAAACTGGGCAGTTTCCCACAACTCCGCAATAGACTGAGCGCCCGTGTAATAAAAACCGGAGCGTAAGCCACCGAGCAGTTGCGACACCAACGCCTCCACACTGCCAGTGCACGGCACCAAACCTTCTACGCCCTCAGCAATCAACACATCGTCTTTGTAGCTTTTGCCATGGAACTCGTCTTCGGAGCTAATAGCGAGACCCTTCTTCATAGCCGCGACCGAGCCCATACCGCGATATTCTTTGAACGTATATTCTTTAGCACCGTTGACAATACTGCGAAAGCGAGCCGGTACTTCATGTGGCGCCAGTTTGACGGTTTTGCCGGGTGCCTCTATGGTGGCTGCAAAAATTCGGCCCATCATCACACCAGAAGCACCAGCAGCCAAGGCTTTGACGATATCGCCAGAATAAGTAATGCCGCCGTCAGCGATTATCGGTACGCCGTATCGATACGCTACTTTAGCTGTATCCAAAATCGCCGTCAGCTGCGGGACACCCATGCCCGAAATAATTCGTGTCGAGCAAATCGCCCCTGGCCCCATCCCAACGCGCAGTCCGTCTGCGCCAGCCTCTATGAGTGCCTTGGCACCTTCAGTTGTTGCAACGCTACCGGCTATGACATCTACATCAAAATGTTTTTTAATATAATGCACCGCCAAAATAACCCGCTGCGCGTGTCCATGTGCCGAGTCTACGATCAACACATCGACACTCGCCCGTACCAGTTGCCTGACACGCTCCTCGTAACCCGGGCTAGAGCCAACAGCCGCACCAGCCAGTAACCCCGCGGCTTTTATTTTTTTGACTTCAGCTGCTTGCTGCGGAATTGCCAAATTGCGGTGCACAAATCCAATCCCGCCCTGTGTACCCAATGCAATCGCTAATTCGCTCTCAACGACCGTGTCCATAGGAGCAGCTATCAGCGGCGCATGAAGCTGAATATTTCTTGTTAGCTGGGTCGAGAGATCAATCTCTGACCGTTCAAACCCCGAGTAGCGTGGCCTGAGCAATACATCGTCAAACGTGAGAGCTAGAGTAAATTGTTCCATAAGGTATTCTAGCCTTGTTTGACAAAGCCTGTCAAAATCCTTATGCAAATCGTGGACGCTTCTGGCTAGTGGCTGACGTCTATACGGTAGACGTTGCCGGAGAGAATCGCCAGATATAGTTCGCCTCCGACGTCTTCGCCAAAGCTACTCAGGCCTTCTTCGGAAATACCGGCGTTGATCGTCTGCGTCAGACCCCAGGTACCATCTGCTTTCTTGGTGAGGTAGCGGAGTGTGCTGTTGCAGTAATCGCTAAAGATATAAGTCCCCTGGAATTCTGGATGTTGGGTGCCGCGATAGATATAGCCACCGCTTACCGAGCAGCCGTTGCCGTGACTGTACTCATAAATGGGATTGGTAAAGGCGTTGACGTTACTGCAATTGGGATTGTCTTGGGCGTTGAATGGGTGCGCGCCCTCGCGGCAACGCCAGCCAAAGTTCTTGCCGCCTACACCGGCTGCCGAAAAGTCGATCTCTTCCCATTCGCCCTGACCAACGTCGCCGATCAGCATATCGCCTGTGGTACGGTCAAAGCTAAAGCGCCACGGATTGCGCAGACCGTAGTGCCAAATCTCGGGCTTGGCACCAGGAGTACTTGCAAAGGGGTTACCGGCAGGTATTTTGTACCGTTGGGCGGCAGTGGCTCCTGCGACGTCGATGCGCAGAATTTTGGCAAGATAGGTGCTCAGACACTGCCCGTTGCCATAGACGCAGTGCTGCCCGTGACCATCGTTAGAGCCACCACCGTCACCAGTGGCAATATACAAGAATCCATCTGGACCAAACTGCAGGCCACCACCGTTATGATTCTCTTCTGGCTGGTCATAGCCCAGAATTACCAGCTCAGAATTAGGATCTGCAACGTTGGGGTTACCGCTGCTCCGAGTAAACCGTGAGATGACCGTATCGCCAGCACTAATAGCCTGCCCGTTAAAGGTGCCTCGATTGCTATTGACGATATAGTTTACGTAGAAATAACCGTTTTGGGCGTAGTTAGGGTCAAATGCCAGGCCCAACAAACCCTGCTCTCCACCAGTAACAATTCGGGAGCTCAGGTCCAAGAACACTGCGTTGGCCACATTAGAGCCATCTTTGTTGGACACATGAATCTTGCCACGCTGGCTGGTAATAAATAGCCTGTTATCGCCGGCTACTCGCGTATTGGAAATATCAATAGGTGCCACAATGCCCGACGCCGTGAGGGTAAGCGAGGTGCTGACATTGGTGGGTGGATTCAGTCCAAATGACACATAGTGACCACACGACGTATTGGGATGATCATGACCAATAAAGGCATTGCCCTCGAGTGGTGTATTTTCACAGAGATCAATCGAAGCGGTGGGTGTGGCGGCGTTAGTCACCAGCAGCGTAGCCAGCCCTATTCCGGCAAAAACGGCGATGAACAACACGCGTATGTGCTTGGGGCTTTGTACAAACCAGCGCTTAAGTCGGTTAAGCTTTTTCATAGACAATTTATGCATATACAGTATCACAAATCTGGCACGAGCGTCTGCCGGACATAGTAGTTACAGTCCGCGTTGCTCCCGGAGCTCACAGGTGGCGTATAATTAAGCACATAAATAAAGGGGTTGGTTATGGCAAAAGAAGACACCAAAAAAGTAAACATTATTCACAAAAACGGGCCACTCGGCGGCGTGTTTCTGATGACCTACATTGGGGCAGCAGTTTATTTTGTACAGCGAGCAGATGGGTTTTGGAACGTTGTTGCCGCGCTTCTCAAGGCAGTCGCATGGCCAGGCTTTCTCATTCACAGAGTTTTCGAACTGCTTAAGATTTGACCGCCATCTAGGCGGCATAGAAATCGAGTATCTGGCGACTGGCGGCGATAGCATGGTCAACATTCATGGGAACACGAGCCAAGGGTTGCTCGCCCATAAAGGCAGCATGAATCGACAGCCCTGCCGGTGTGATAATCTCGGACCCCAACTCAGCCTGAGGCTCCCCTTCGGGTCCACGGAAAGCGTATTCTACGACCAGGGCCGCACCAGTGCTGGGCAGGGTTGTCTCTGCGCCCCGTCCGCCGGAAAGCACCCATGCCGATGTAAGGGCATTGGCGGCATGGAGACGATCTGCCGAAAACAGCACGCCATCTTCCAGGCGCAACCCATGCTCGGCAACCAAGTACCGAGTAGCTGCTTCGGTTCGCACCGCCTTCAACTCCTTGCCCCCAAGGGGCTTTCTTCTAGAATATCCGGCCGACGATCGCGCAAGATATTGTGTATTTGGCGAATGCGCTCGATTCCACCCCAGCGGACCATGGGATCAGCTAGGGTCGTCAACAGGTCAGCGTCAGCACGCTCAGCCTGAAACCTTAGCTCACCCGTATCGGGTATCACAATCATTAGTATATTTTAACATTTAACAACAAATACGTCAATCTTCCCGAAGAGCCACTGGCTCCCTTATTTTATCTGGCTTCACGTACTGGGCGATGTCGTCTGGCTGCAAAAACTTTATGGTAAAGAAGTCCAGATCCGGCGCTCTAAAAAGCGGCGCTTTCACACAATCAAACTCGTGCAGCCTGTCATCCCTAATGTCGGTCAGGCTGTAGCGGCCGCGGTTCAGAAAAAAGCGAAGACTCCCCGCATTGTCCTGATGCCCTGTTAAAAACTTAAAGCCGAGGTTACCCGCAACCCGGACCAAGCTCTCGTGCAAAGCCACACCAGCTCCTCGGCCACGCAGGAATGGGTTTATTTCGAACGCTTCGTTCAGGAGGAGATCAGAACCTATTTCGCTCATGTCACCATATGCTAAGGGGCGGGCGAACCGTTCGGAGCCCCGCCTCAGCCGCGGGAAGTCCTCTAGATCTTCCTCTGTCAGGATCTCGAAGGTGTGAGCCATCTCCGTCAGGTTCATGCTCATTGCATCGGAAATAATGTAGCTGACACTTCTGTCACTTGCGGCTGCCACAATACTTACGGGCGCCACAACCCCGGGAAGGTCAACAAATGTCGGCGGTACCAAGTCCGCCGCCACCAACCTGCCAAGCTTAGAAGCCCCGGCTTCTAAGCTGGTGTCCACGATATCGTCCCACCCAACGTACTCGGCTCTCTCGGCCATATCTCCTAGTCTCCTTACTTCAGACTGTATTGTACCGCTTCTTATGCTTCGAGGGGCTATGGAGCCCGGTCCAACATTGCTCCGCTCTCTTGTGAATCTATTTATGAATTATTCGGCTTTTTGCAGCGGCCCCTGCGGCATATAATGATCAGCGGCCTCTTACAAAACACAAACAAGAGACTTTGGGGTTATGACACATGAAAACACAGCCTATTCGGTATGGAGGTTTGGTTCGGACTTTTCTAAAAGTCGGGGCCACTGCTTTTGGTGGCTGGTCCACCACGGCCTTGTTATTAGAAAAAGAGTTTGCCGACACCAAGGAGCTGACAAAGCGCCAGGTCCACACGGCCGTTGCATACGCCCAAATTTTGCCAGGAGCTACGCAGATACAAATCGTGTCCAACATCGGCTACCAGCTCAGGGGAGTCCGGGGCGCTTGTGTCGCCGTAGCGTCATACGTGACACCAGCTTTGATATTGTTCTTGGTATTTTCTGTGGTGTATTTCCGGTTCTTGCAAGGCTCGCAAGCGCTAGAGCATTTAGGCGGAGTCAGCGCTGCACTGGGCGGCGTCATGCTGGCCAACGCCTACCGAATTGGCAAGAAACATGTCAGCCACCCCTGGATGTGGATGCTGATATTTACATCAGCCACAATCCGGTGGATGGGGTGTAACCCGGTGATTATCGTTTTTGTATTTGGCGCGACAGCCGCCTTGCTGTCTTTCTGGAATACCAAGGAGCGAAAAGCCCATGGGTGAACTACTGCATCTTTTCATAAACATGGTGACCATTAGCCTGATCACTTTTGGTGGGGGTGGGCCGGCCTTTTTCTACCAGGTCGGGGTAGTGCAGACTCACTGGATAACAGCCATTGACCTGTCTGCGGTATTGGCTTTTGGCTATGCCACGCCTGGCCCGGCTGCCAACGGCGCTGCTGCATTTATGGGCTACCGGGTGGGCGGCATTGCAGGGTTTGGAGTGGGTGCGCTGGGTATTTATATCGCGCCATGGATACTGTCCTTGCTGGCCGCCAAATATTTAAGCAGCGTTGCCGACCACCCCCATGTCCAATATTTTGTAAAAGGCGTCAGTCTGGCGGCGCCGGGCGTTGTAGCCGTTACGGCTATCCACCTGCTGCCTCCCGACTTCTCGTCTAGCCTGTGGCTTGTCTGTATCGGCGCTGGGTCGTTTCTAGCCATCGCCAAATGGAAGGCCAACCCCCTGCTAGTCATGGCTGTCGGCGGCATACTAGGAATATGGGTCTAGAGCATAGATATGAAATGGGTTCGTGGTATAGTTTTTGGCATAAGTAACAATGGAGTATACTATGGGGTTTTTAGTCTTTCTGCTAATGGTCATCGGCTTTTTGGTAGTCACGGGGTTGCGGCTCATCAACCAATACGAACGTGGTGTGGTGTTTCGCCTAGGCAGAGTACGCCCGGACATTAAACAGCCCGGACTCAGGCTGATCATTCCCGTGGTAGACCAGATGCGAAAAGTTGATATACGCATCATCACCCTGCCCGTAGACTCGCAAAAGATTATCACCAGAGACAACGTATCCATAGATGTTGCGGCCGTTGCCTACTACAACGTCACCGACGCTACCAAATCTATCGTAGAGATTGCTAACGTTATGAATGCCACCTATCAGATTGCTCAAACCACCGTGCGCAATATTGTTGGCCAGAGCACACTGGACGAAGTACTCAGTAACACCGCCAAGATTAACGAAGCCATCAAGGGTATCCTAGACAACGCCACAGAAAAATGGGGCATCTACGTCAGCACCGTCGAACTCAAAGACATCCAACTGCCAGACAGCATGCAGCGGGCCATGGCCAAAGAGGCCGAGGCCGAGCGCGAAAAGCGGGCCAAGATTATCGCCGCCGAGGGTGAGGCCCAAAGCGCCGCCAAACTGGGTGAAGCGGCTGACATCATTGCCCAGCATCCTATCGCCCTGCAACTCCGCAACCTCCAGGTACTAAACGAGATAGCCGTAGAAAAGAACAGTACTATTATCTTCCCCAGCCAGTTCATGGACACCGTTGCCAGCGTCAAAGACTTCATGACCAAAGAAGCCATAAAGTAAGCAAGAAAAGTTTATTTGCTGACTTTTTGCTGGCGGATAGTCCAGCCTTCTATAGCGTTGAAGCGGTCAGTCGGTGTGTTGAGCACTTTGGGTGCAAAGCCTGCAACGTCACCATGTGTCACATACAAGAAACGTGGTTGGTACAAGGCTAGTGCTGGTGCATCGCTCCGCCACGCCTCTAGAAACGGACGGTATTTGCTGGCACGTATGGCGGCGTCCGAGCGAGTGCGGCCTGCCTCTAGCGCTTTGTCGGCTCCGGTAGAGATATATTCTGATAAGTTCAGACGGCTCGGTGCACGAGGGTCGGCCTGCGAACTATGCCAATATGCAAATACATCGGGATCAGTTCCCAGCGAGATACCGTACAGCACAGCCTCGTAGTCGTGGCGGCTGACAATGCCCTGCACGTCAGCATCAGACTGCAACATGACCTGAGCATCAACCCCAATATCCCGCCAAGCCTTTTGCAGATAGCCCGTTACGGCCGTGTATTCACTAGTACTCTGGGCCGATAGCTGGAAACTCAGCACCTTGCCGGCTTTAGACCGTATACCATCTGGACCCTTTACCCAGCCGCTGGCATCGAGGAGTTTACTGGCCGTATCAGTATCATAGGGCAGCTGCGTGAGCGTTTTGTCATAGCCCAGCTGCGACGCCAGCAATGGTGCCTTGGCCAAGATAACCGGATACTCTAGGTCTTTGGTAGCAGACGCAACATCTACAGCCAACACTAGCGCTTTACGCACAATAGGGTCATTGAAGGGCTCGATAGTATTTTTGAAGAACACCATAACTTCACCAGTCAGCGGAATGTTATGTTCTATGGTTTCAGAAGAACGCACGTTGTCCGGCAAGCTGGTCAGACCAGACATAGCCGTTAGCTCACCGCCGCGGAAGCTGTCCAGCATCTGTTCCTCGGACCGAAATGTCCTCAGAATAAAATGATCCAGCTGTGGAACACCGTGATAATACAGTTCGTTCGGGATCAGCCCAATACGCTCTTCGCGGTTCTCCTGGGTCTCGCCGGCTACTTCCAGCGCCTCCCACCTGAACGGACCCGACCCAACGGGGGCCATGGTATTGAATCGTATGGTGCGCAACTGCCCCGGCTGGGTTGATTCTAGAAGGTGCTTGGGAACGATGCCATTGGTGAGGCCCGTCGGGAAAGACGCCAGAACATTGGGTAGTGTAAAGACGATCGTCTTCTCTGTGGGTGCCTCTACAGTGATGCCTTTCCAGCTATTGAACAGTGGTGACTTAGCATCAGGATTTTGGATGATCTTATAGGTGTACAGCACGTCTGCCGATGTCAGCGGATGACCGTCGTGCCATTTCACATTGTCGCGCAGCGTTATAGTAAAGCGGTTGCCCCGTTCGTCGACGTCCAGACGCTTGGCCAAGTCGCCGGTTAGTTGGTTGTTTTGGTCGTACTTGAACAGTCCAGAGAACACCAGACGAGCCGCAGCCGCATCGGCCGCAGTAGTAGCATACAGAGGGTTAGCGGTGGTAAAGCTACCAATAACGCCTTCTGTATAAGTACCCCCTGGGGCTGGGGCAAGCTTTTGGTAGTATTGGCTCAGGCCCCGGAGCTGCGTGACTGATCCAATAATAAGAAGCGTGACCAGGAGAACCCAACTGACCACAAACCGTCGTACATCCGTCAGACGACTCAGCCGCTTAAAGAAATGCTCTTCTAGCTGTTCTTCGGCCTGGATACCTATGTCTTCGACCTGGCGTCGGCGCTGGCGCACGCGTCGGCGCCAGCGCAATTTGGTAGTACGATCAATCATAAACTTTCACTATTTTAGCACTTATGCAGGGGAAACCTGAGCCTTAAGAACCCCAACCAGGCAGTTTGCTAAGATAACCTATGCGATAATGGCAGAGTATGAAGATCGACCTACTCGCCCCTATCCCCAATCTGGACGGCCAACGTAAGCGTAAGCTTGACTACCGAGACCACCCAATTGACACAAATAGCCCATTCTATACTGAACCACTTGTTTCTATCAAAGACTACGGACTAGGGGGAGTCAGCTATTATAGTAGGGAGAATAATGTCACGGGCGATCCAGTACCCGGAGTGAGCCCACATATATTTGTACGCAAGTCTGTTGCCAAGAAGCTAGCTGCCACTAATGAGTTTCTGCGCCAAGCAACAGAGCTGAAAGAGATATTTGGTGGGACGCTCGAGCTCTATATCGGAGACGGCTTTCGTTCGCCAGAGCTCATCGCCCTTATACACGACGAACTTCTGCCCAATCTGCTGAAGAGGCAGCACCCCAACTGGTCCGAAGAACAAATCAAAGAGCGCCGCAAGCACGTAGTAGCCTACCCCGAATGGTCTAAAACTTCCATGCCACCACATTTTACTGGCGGCGCAGTAGACCTGAACCTAAAGGTGGTTGGCGGCGAGCGCCTGGACGTGGGGCGAGGCCCTGCCGAATTTGGCAAAGATGCTATCTTTACCGATTACCTCGAAAAGCATGCCCTAGAAGACAAGAAATTCGAAAAAGCCCTGTACGCCCGCAGAGTGCTTTACAATATCTTGACCTCTGAATCCGTGGGTGGAGTTGCCATGGCAAACAACCCTACAGAGGAGTGGCACTATTCTTTATATGATCAAATGTGGGCGAAGCTGTGTAATAAACCCGCAGCATTCTATGGCGTGCCTGAGGATCTAAAAACCTTAGAACAACACTAGCGCCAAACTACTGGTACTAGTGTTTATGACTTGGGATTTGTCCTTAAACGATTCCCAGGATAATAGAGCCGGCGAAAACAAAAGCTAAGACGATTGTTATCTGGTGGATGGTGCGGTCAGATCCACGGCGCACGGTGTTAACCTCGCCGCCTCCGCCAAGGCCTGCGCCCAGTGAAGCGCCCCGAGTTTGCATAAGAACAAGAATGGTCAGCGCAACCATGGACCCAATCGTAATGTAGTTGTAGATGCTCATAAACAGAAATTTATCTCTCCTCTAAGATGGTGGATACCAGGTAGTTTACCAGGCCAATCACCAGGCCGGCAACCATAGCCGTCCCAAAAGAGGCAATTTCGAGCTGAGGATACAGCCACCCTACCAAATAAACCATGAAACCGTTGATCACAATCATGAACAGCCCCAGGCTAAACAAGATAGCCGGCAGAGATAAAATAACGACAATGGGCTTGATAATAGCGTTTACCAGCGCCAAGATAAGGCCCGCCAAGATAATGACGCCTATACGGCTATCGTAGTTGATGCGCTCCCCCAGCAGACCTGCAGCAATCCATAGCCCCAGCCCGCACACAAACCAACGAATAAAAAACCGGCTCACTGGTCCTTTCTGCATATTACCCTCCATTGTAACAAAGCCATGGGCAAAATGCTTGTGGTTAAAGCGTAAGGGGTATCTTTTTGGTTAGGTTCTCTATACCGTTAGAGGTGATCAGCACATCGTCTTCTATGCGCACGCCAATTCCCTCTGCCGGGATGTAAATACCGGGCTCTATGGTCAACACCATGCCCGGCTCAAATGGTCTATCCGGATCGTAGATATCATGTGTCTCAAGTCCCAAAAAGTGCGAGGTATAGTGGGGGTAAAACTTGCGCACCTCTTCTTTTTCTATCAGCTTAATCAGCCCAAGCTCGCGCAGTTTTTCGCCCATAAAGTGCTCTACCTGTCCTTCGTATTCCCGATACACAACGCCTGGCTTTAAGAGCGAGGAAGCATAATCATAGACCTCCACAACCGCATCGTACACGGCCCTTTGACGCTTACTCGGTTCGCTCAGTGCGTAGGTTCGAGAAATATCCGCCGCATAACCAGATACTTCGGCCCCGACGTCCATGAGCAATAGTCCGGAAGGGTCGATGGCTTGATCGTTCGCCGAATAGTGCACCGTAGCCGTCCCGGCACCCGTAGCAATAATGGGAGGATACGCATGCTTGGCACCCTTTTTGATAAACAGAGCAGTAAGGTCAGCATGTATGTCTCGTTCGTATTCATATTTTTGGCGCTTTTTGTAGATCAGCTTGAGTCCTTCAATAGTAATATCCATAGCATGCTGCATGGCCTCAAGTTCAATAGGCTGCTTGACTGATCGCATGCGTGCCAAATGCGGGCGCAAGTCTAGCAGCTCCAGCTCTTCGCCGGCTTCAACTTTGAGGCGGGCCAGCAGGCGAGCTCGTGCCGGATTGGTGTACAGGTTGTAGTGGTCAACGTAGGCAGGTGGTGCAGACAGTGTTGCGACGTGTCGCACTTTTTTGAGTCGGTGAGCCAGCTGCTTCCAACCGGTTTTATCAGTCAGTATGTCAGCTATGCCAGAAATATGTGAAAGCCTTTCGGTACTCACCGCTCCGTCAAACGTATTGCGCCACTCTTCGCGCTCGGGCAATATAATGTACTCTTTGTTTTTGTCCATAACCAAAATAGCGTCGGACTCTTCTATGCCAGTCAGGTACCAGAAGTTACTGTCCTGACGAAACGGAAAGGCCGTATCACCATTACGCTGCATCTGCCCATTGGCAGTCAAAATAATAGGCGCAGTCCCCGTAAAGAGTGTCCGTAGTCGCTCACGATTCTGCCGAAAGAATTCCGAAGTAAATTCGGGTCTCATAAAAGTCTCCCCTGTCTCCCTTGACGAACAGTCATAGCCAGCGTACTACAAACCTCGTCTTTTAGCCAGATGCCTCAGTGAGTCAGAAGCTTTCAGACCGAGTGAGGCATATCCGTTGATACGTTGAGCGAGGTATGGGAGTTTCTGGCCGCTGAGACACTGGGTAGGAGGCGAAGTTTGTAGTAGGCTGGCTATCGGTATAACAGCTTAGGAATCCAATATCAGCCAAAAGGCGTCGAACCAGTTGCGATAACCCCTGTTGCTTGGATGAAAGTAATCAGCCGCGTAGACGAGTGGATTGTCTCGCTGCTTTGTCACGTCATACAGCGGCGCCACTCGCAAACCATAGTGCTTGGCGGCCTTTTCGATGATGGCATTTGCCGGACGCACATTTTTCTCTAAGCGCCAGTAGCGGCCGTGGCCAAAATAGGGAATGGTCGACACCACCGTCTGCTTTGGCAACTGTGAAAAAAGCTGGTCAATCTGGCTGCCAAATTCCTGCTGGTGGTAGTTTTTCATGTCATTGGCGCCAATCTCTATGGTGAGGACGGTGGCAGGCGTGGTCAGCATATATTGCAACTGGGGCAGCTGCTTCTCTAGCGCATCCCGGACGGTCGCACCGCTAACACTGATGTTGGTAACGTGTACCGAAGCTTTGTGTTTTTGGGATAATGCCCCCGCCACCAAACCAACATATCCTTTCGTTGGCTTACTGGCACCTATGGCCTGGGCCGTCGAATCACCCAGCGCAATGTACCGTATCTGGTTTTCCTGGGGCAGACCGGCCGTTTGGCGCCAGTGGGCAGCGTAGCGGTTGACACTGAGAGCCAACACTATCACTTTTGCCGACCAGACGATCAGCAAAAAACATAGGATAATCCCACCCACTCGTAGCATGGCCTTTATTATACATGGCTATAAAAGTTAGAGTGCCTGGCGAAATGCGCTACATTTCGCCAGGCACGATCGGTTAAGGGCCTATCCAAGATCTCGCTTTCGTAGCCAAAATCAATCCATTTCGAGGGAGAATTCGTTCTGGTTCGTCTGGCGTAACCGTAGTTACGGCTGGCGGGCCAGGGCGGATTGTCACCGGAATGGGTGGTTTTGGTACGGAACTGGAGATTTTGGATAGGTTCTGGGGCCTACGGGTTCACCCCTAGAAATGGGAACCGGAGTACGGATCCCAATGGGTCGGGTCGGGACCGATCCGCAGCGTGAAGTCGTCGAACACGGTGGTCAACCAGCGGTGCTGGCCGCTCTCGGCCTGGATGAACACCGGGTTGTAGCGATCGCCCTGCAGGGTGATCTGGTTGATCCGGCGCGCTGCCAGCAGGTACTGCGCGACTGCGCCACAGGTGCGGTCGATGCTGAACATGCTGTTGAACTGGTTGGCCAGCCACGCGGACATGCCCACGAACGACACGGCGAAGTTGCCACTGCCCTTCAGCGCCCCCAAGGACACCATAGTCCCGTGGGTCGCGCCGCACACGATGGCCAGGTCCTTGGCGCGCGGCAGGATCTCGTTGTCCACGAAGGCCTGGGCCTCTTCCCAGGTGAACATGGTTGCGCTGGACGACTGCCTGCCTGCACAGAGGCTGCCCAGCCGGGTCTCGTACTCGGGCGAAGCCAGCATGGACGCCGTGGCCCACTCCAGCCCACGGGTGCGGATGGCCTCGGTGTAGGTCTGCAGGCCACCGGGGTCAGGGGCGCGGTCCAGCAGGCTGGCGTACAACATGCCGGCGAGGTCCTGGGGGTTGTCGTGCCACCGCTGGTGGGCCTCGGCGCTGTTGGCGATCTTGAACGAAGCGTCCATGATGCCCCAGCGGCAGTCCTCACGGACGAACCACATGTAGTTGTCATAGCCACCCTGGTCCGGCTGGCGGTCCAAGCTGTGGATGTACTGCGCCCGGATCTCACCCTCGGGGGTCGCCGAACGCCCGTCGCCGGCCGAAGCCGTGCCGGGAACGGCAACGACGACAAATCCCGCCGTCATGAACACTGCCAGCAGCAGTGCCAAGATGCGGGATCTCAGAGATGTCAAAGACCCATTCATGATGGGTCCTCCTTCCGTAGTCTAGTGCCGATAACGATCTCGCTCATTTGAGCGTGGCAGCCACTATATCAGAAAAAGCATAACCACAAATATAAAAATTCCGTCTAAGTGCTACAGACTATCCGAGCGCTTTTGGGCATGAATGTACTGCCTTAGAATGGCCGCTTTTTTGGTGCCCACTACTTTCTCTAATTCAAAATCACGCGCTTGCGTGATGCCGCGCACACTGCCAAAGGTTTTCAATAGTTTTTTGCGAGTAGCAGGACCAATGCTGGGGATATCGTCTAACAAGCTTGCTGTCTGTCGCTTGGTCTTTAGAATCGAGTGATAGCTGACAGCAAAACGATGTGATTCGTCGCGAATCCGTTGCAGTAACTTCGTAAGATTACTAGAGTGCGGCACATTAACCAGAATAAAATCGTCGCTCTCGGTCACAAAGCCACCTAGTTTTTGCAGCACTTCCAGATCCAGCGTAACGTTAGAGAAATCCCTTTTTATGACAATCTGTTCTTCGCGCTTGGCCAACCCTATAAATGGAATCTTTGGACATCCGGCTTCGTCCCGGGCGCGAGTGGCGGCATCCAGCTGTCCCTTGCCGCCGTCTATCAGCACCAAACTGGGCAGCCCCCAGGCTTTGCGGTTACGATCGCTCAAGCGCCGAGTAATAGTTTCGTGCATATTATAAAAGTCGTTGTTGTGATCTTTTTTGGTTTTGAATTTGCGATATTCGCCCTTGTTGCTGACGCCATTGGTAAAGACCACCATACTGGCCACAACGTCTGTGCCAGACATGTGGCTGATATCGTACCCCTCTATGCGCCGCGGGTAATCTTTGAGACCAAGGAGGTCTACCAATTCCCCCAGGGCGTGGTCTTTGCTAATATCCAGGAATTCTTTGTCGCTAAAAATTACTTGCTTGCTCAAGCGCTGCAGTGCCAGCAACTGGTTGCGTACATGAGCAGCCCCCTCAAAATCCTGGGCCCTGGCCAGGCGTTTCATGTCGCCCTCTAGCTCTTTTTCTATGCTTTTACGCTTGCCCTCTATGATGGCCATCAGCTTGCGTAAGTTAGCTCGGTACTCTTCTAGGCTGGTCTTGCCTTCTTCTAGCCCCGGATCCAGCCCCAGATGGTAGTGCAGCGTGGCCCGTTTTTGTCCTGGCGTACGCTTGGTAGCAAACGGAAAAATATGGCGCAAAAACTTCAGGGCTTGGCGTACGCTCTGCGTGCTCAGGTATGGCCCAAAATACCGAGCGCCGTCGTCTAAGGGCCGGCGAGTGGTGGTGACTGTTGGGTAGTCGCTGTCGTAATCTATGCGGATGTACGACATAGATTTGTCGTCACGCAACAAAATGTTATAACGCGGCATATAGCGACGAATCATCTCGGCTTCTAAGAACAGCGCCTCTAGTTCGCTCTCTACCACCATCCAGTCGGTGTCGACGATGTCGACCACTAACACTTCCGTCTTTGGGTCGCGGCCACGGCTCTTTTGAAAATACTGACGTACCCGATTTTTGAGATTGGCAGCTTTGCCCACATAAATAATCTCGCCCGCGGCATTCTTATGAAAATACACACCGGGGTCTTTTGGCAGATCTTTTAACTTAGTCTCTAGGGTTTTATTCATTTTCCATATAACGTTTCATCAGATGTTTTTCAAATTTTCGAACCCTCAGCAGCCGGTCATGCGCGCTGTCCCGGCCGATATATTCGACCCATACGGTTACAAACCCAGCACGCTTGGCACCAAACATATCGGCAATCAGTTTGTCTCCTATCATGGCAATCTTGTGGGGTTCGGCATTGAACAGCCTGACCACTCTGGTAAAGAACCGTTGGTTGGGTTTACGCGTAAACAAAGTAGCTCGTATCACATGGGCGTCGATGCTGTCGGCCAATGGCTGAAGATCATTTGTCACCCGGTTACTGGCAATGCACCAGTCTTTAAATAGGTTACGATTCTGTCGCAGAAAATCGCGAGACTCCCTGGGAAGTTCCTTGCCACGATAGTTTACTAGCGTACTGTCAGCGTCAAAGGCAATATACTCGACGCCCATGTCTTTAAGCGCCGCAAAATCCACATCAGTAACTGACTGTGCTATAAAGTCGGGTACAAATTTGGGGGTAGTAGCCTCTCGTTTCAACTTCTTCATTCCACAACTCCGCACCACACCGGCCTGCCTTCTGGCAAGGCCAGAAGCCCGCCGGTGTTCTTGGCGCTCAGCACCTTTTTCTGCTGTGATCCTCCCTTCACCGTGCTATTGGCACGGCTAATTCGTGAACGGTAAGCCAATAACGTGGCTTTGCCACGTTTTGGGTGCCGACCTGTCGGTCCGGTTCTCGCAGAGAAAAGGCACTGAGCATCCAAGTGCGAAGATTGTGGCCTGTTTGGTGTGGTTCTTCTATGAAAAGGTTTCATAGTACACTTAGATTATCTCATGCGTACGATTGTTTTCATAAACAGCCATTCACGTTTGGCGGCCCAAAATATCAAGCTCGTCAAAAAATTCTTTGCCAAGCCAGGCAGTCCGTTCGACGTTCAGGATTTTATTGTCGTAGAAGATTTATCACGGTTTAAGGATGCACTCAAAAAACTGCAAGCCGCCAAAGACATTGACTGCGTTATTGTCGGCAGTGGCGACGGCACCATAGTGGCCGTACTAAATGCCCTGAAAAAACAAAAAAATATGCTGTATGGCTTCATTCCCCTTGGGACTACTAACGGATTTGTACGGAGCCTTGGCATTCCCGTCATGATCAAACGTTCCTTGTCCGTATTGTCCAAGCAACACGAAAGACATGCCTCGCTTGGACGAATCAACGACACCTTGTTCGCCAACTTTGCGGACCTAGGCTATCCAGTACAAGTCGTCGACAATGTGACAGACAAGGTCAAGCGGTATCTTGGCTCGTTTGCCTATGCTGTCAGCGGGGTACGCGAATTGGCCCGGCACGAACCCTTCTGGTGCGAGGTAGAAGCCAATGGCAAGAAGGCTTCATTTCAGACCCACCACTTGCTCATTGGCAATGGGCGTCACCGCGGCTTAGCGGTTGTAGACCATGGCACTTCAGCCTACGATGACAGCCTAACCATAGCCTACAGCACCAGCCTGAACAGGGTTGAATATCTGAAAGATGCCTTTGGATTTATCACGCGCCGCCCCGAAAAACGCGCTGGCGTGCACTTTATCTATGCCAAAAAAGCCACCATCCGGACCAAGCCCGACCAACCCCTTCAGGCAGACGGCGAGATCATCACCACAACCCCGGCGCATATCCGCGTCCTGAAGGATGCTATTCGGGTGCTGGCACCACCATCGAAGCGTCCAGGCAAGTAGCGCAAAGGTCATCAGCGGTGCAATCCTGACAGACGAGCACTAGCTTGTTGCACTGCTTGTTGGCACAGTTAATGTAGTTGCTGGTGTTGCCCTGGCAGTGAATACAGACACCAATGTCCTTTGCCTGATCACTAAACTGCGTCACCATGCGGCCATCAAAAATATGCAGCTTGCCTTCCCATTCGCCTTCGTCTTTGTAGGCCTCGCCGTATTTTACGATACCGCCGTCTAGTTGATAGACCTCTTTGAAGCCGCGATTTTTCATCATGGCGCTCAAGATCTCGCACCTGATGCCACCGGTACAATAAGTGACCACCGGCTTGTCTTTGATGTCGTTATATTTAGGGTTTTCCAACTCTTTGGCAAAATCGCGCGAGGTCTCTACGTCCGGCACCACTGCGTTCTTGAACTTGCCGATCTCTGCTTCGAACTTGTTGCGGCCGTCAAAGAACACCACATCATCTCCGCGCTCTTTCAGCAGCTCGTGCACCTGCTTAGGTTTGAGGTGCTTACCACCGTTTGCTATGCCTTTTTCGGTTACCACAATCTCGTCAGCGGCCTGGAAGTTTACAATCTCGTCTTTTACCTTGACCTGCAGTTTTGGAAAATCTTGGTTGGTGCCGTCGCTCCACTTGTAAGTAATACCCTTGAAGATCACTGATTTGTTCATCTCGCGCTTATACTGACGCAGTGCCTCAATACCACCACCCAGCGTGCCATTGATGCCGTGCACAGAAATAAGCACTCGGCCTTTCAGGCCCAGGCGAGTGCATAGCTCGCGCTGCCAGCGCATGGTCATGGCCGGATCAGCCACTGGTACAAATTTGTAATACAAGACAATTTTTTGCATCAGCACCAGTATAACAGAGGCCAGCGCTCTACTCTAGCTTGTCCTACACGCAAAAGAATATATAGTAAATACATTACTTCTATATAAAGGAGCGTCCATGTCCAGATTATGCGAAACCTGTCCCTTGCGAGGTGACGCCTGTGACGAGCTAGAAGAAGCCATATTCTCGCCCTACGGTATAGCCGTTCGGGGAATACTTTCGGGGAATATAAACGTGGCAGATGTCAGGTTGGCGGGTGTACTTGTAGACGAAGACCGCAATGCCTCGCTACCTATTCGACCTGGATACGAGACAGCCGAATCATTGACCGAAAAGATAGACGCCTGCAACGAGCCTGACATCTACCAGGAAAGGCATCTTCTCATCCTGAAAAGAGGCGTCCCGGTATGTCCAGCACTGGGGCATCTGGCGGTCACGGACCGGGCCACTTACAACGTAGTCGTAGAAAATCCCCCAGCACCAATTGATCGCGGGAGTCTGAGAATTCCACTTGGCAATACTGCTGGCACTGGCGTATAATTCCTTTCTATTATGATTGACTAGATCAATCCGCTATTTGCTAGGATCCAGGTGGCAATTCGCTTCTGATGCCAGAATTGATAATTTTTGAGCGAAAATCCTGGTGATTTGCAGCCAAAAATAGCAATTTTGGCGCAGAATGGATATTACCACCTGGGCCCTTGGATCGGACGAGCCGATTCAATAGTACAGAAGAGACAAAAATCACAAACAATAATACTAGTTCGTCTACACTTAGGCGTAAGACTATTTGTGTACCTGAGAGTAAGGAAACCCCGCTATGGCTGTGTCTACAACTAAGAAAACGCTGCGCCTCTTTTGGCAATTTACCCGCCCTTATCCATTCCTGTTTTGGTATGGCACTATTGGGGTAGTCTTCGCTGTGCTACTAGCGGATGTCTTGCCGCCCCTTATTATTGCGACCGCCTTTAACCGCATGCAGGAACTTTCGGCAGCTGGTCAGCCCCTGACGTTCGCAACCCTGCAACCCTATATTCTGCTGTACATCGTCTCAAGCATGGCGGGCCTGTTTTTCTGGCGGACCCAGACTATTTGCACCTGGAAGTACAGCATCTTGAGTGAACGACGAACTGCAGAATACCTGTTTGACCACCTGCAGCACATGGGTAGCAAGTTTCATGCCGACCGTTTTGGTGGCTCGTTAGTTTCCAATGTCAACAAGTTCACGGCCGCCCATGACAAGTTCTGGGCTGACTTTACCTGGAATATCGTCAACGGCCTGACGGCGCTGATAGCCTCTTTGACTATCCTATTTTTGACTAACCCACTATACGCCGGTATCTTTAGCGTCATAACGCTGGTGTACTTTGTGATTATGTTCTTTCTTATGCGCAAGCAAGCTCCCATAAACCGCGCAGCCGCCACCAGCGAGAGCGAACGCACAGCCAAGCTGGCAGATAACATCACTAACGTAGGAACAGTGCGAGCCTTTGCCGGTGAAAAGCAAGAGCTGAATATTTTCCGCAAGCAAACAGCACACACCGTAGATGCTCAGTTCAGGCTCATGCGCACCCAACTCAGGAACGAAAATGTTAGTCACAGTACTATTACCATCCTGAACATCATGGCCTTTGGGGTTGGAATCTTTGCCATCACACGGCTTAATGCCCAGATTGGCTCGCTGTATTTGATTGTTACATATACCTACGGCCTGACAGAGAGACTGTGGCAAGCCATGTTTGTTATGAAGAACATGAACCGTTCCTTCGGAGATGCTGCTGACATGACCGAAATACTCAGTCTAGGTCCGGAAGTCCCAGACCCCGAGCAACCAGAGCCTGCCCGATTCAAACACGGGGGTATCGAGTTTTCTGACGTAGCTTTTGGCTACTCCGGGAACAGAACCAACAAAAAGCTATTCAAGAACCTCAGCTTTGCTATCCAGCCCGGCGAAAAGATCGGCCTGGTGGGGCACAGTGGTGGTGGCAAGACCACCATTACCAAACTGCTGCTCCGGTTCATGGACATTCATGACGGCCAGATTCTCATTGACGGCCAAAACATCACCGCCGTAACCCAAGCTGACCTGCGCCAGGCCATTACCTATGTGCCTCAAGAGCCGTTGCTGTTTCACCGATCGCTCGCAGAGAATATTGCTTACGGCAAACCGAATGCTACTCAGGCCGAGATCGAGGCTGCCGCTAAAGTAGCCCACGCCCACGAATTCATCATGGAGCTGTCTGACGGCTATGACACGCTGGTGGGCGAACGCGGCGTCAAGCTGTCTGGTGGACAACGCCAGCGAATCGCCATTGCCCGAGCCATGCTCAAAAATGCACCTATCTTGGTGCTGGACGAAGCCACCTCTGCTCTGGATTCTGAGAGCGAAAAGCTCATCCAAGACGCCCTGTGGAAACTCATGGAAAGCCGCACAGCCATTGTGATCGCTCACCGCCTCAGCACTATCCAAAAGATGGATCGTATCTTGGTGATGGAAAAAGGCGCCGTGGTCGAGGAAGGTTCGCATAAAGAGTTGCTGCAACACAATGGCATTTACGCCTCACTATGGAAACACCAGTCCGGTGGATTTCTGGAAGACTAAATCATGAACCCAATGACCACCAACACTGCAATTCTCAAATACTTTTGGCGTCATGGCCGACGCTACCCGTTCTTGTTTTGGGGCATGTACCTCACGGTGCCACTGGCGTTGCTTTTCAATGAATTTTTGCCAGCGCTCATGATTGCCAACATCCTGAACAGACTGGCGAGTGGTAATTTCGTGCGGGGCGACTTATGGGGCAGTTTTGGGCCAGACATACTTACGGTAGTAGCAGTTGCCTCCCTGGGCGGCGTGGTTATTTGGCGCATTAACATGTATTGCAACTGGATGCTCGAGGGCAAGGTTGTCAGAGACATCCACCAAGAGGTCTTTGACCACCTCATGAAACTGAGCGCTACCTTTCATGCCGACACTTTTGGCGGCTCGCTAGTTTCGCAAGCAAATAAGCTGGCCAGTGCCTACACTCGCATCACTGACACCACCGTATACAACACGGGTGGTCTGTTGTGGTCTGTCATATTTATGAGCGTCATTCTGTGGAACAAGGCCAGGCTGTTTGTATTCTTCCTGAACGCTTTTAGCGTCTTTTTTGTGGTTGCAGCCATCTATATCACCAAGTCAGTACGGCTACGCGCCCGGCAAGAAGCCGATGCCAGCAATCGCCAGACGGGCAACTTGGCCGACAGCATAACCAATGTCATGGCCATCAAAAGCTTTGCCGCCCAAAAAGCAGAGGGTCAGCGTTATATGGAAGGCACCGAAAAATGGCGGCATACTCATATAAGATACATGGTCGCATCTATGCGGGCCCAGATAAGCTTCTCGCTTATCAATGCGCTGCTCAACGCTGCCGCCATCACCATTGCCGTCGCCAGTGTCGTGGTTTACAACGCGCCGGTAGCAACCGTGTTCCTGGTATTTGCCTATAGCAGCACCCTACGCGACAGACTGTGGGAATTCTGCAACACCGCCCTACGCAACTATAACCGTGGGTTTGGTGATGCTCAGTCCATGATGGAAGTCCTGCAGACAGAGCCAAGCGTCAAAGATTCCGCTGAGTCCCAGCCGGCTCGCATTGGCAAAGGTGCGATTACATTCCAACACATGGGCTTTGCTCACGATGGCTCAAACACGGACGATCCGCTGTTCGTAGACCTGAACCTAGCCATCAAATCACGCGAAAAAATTGGCCTAGTTGGACATTCGGGCTCGGGCAAGACCAGCCTGACCAAATTGCTGCTGCGCTTTAATGACATCGACAAAGGCCAGATATTGTTAGATGGCCAGAATATTGCCGACATTACCCAGGCAGATCTGCGCAAACACATTGCCTACGTACCGCAAGAACCACTGCTATTCCACCGCGGTATTCGTGAAAACATTGCCTATGGCAACCCCCAAGCAACCGAACAAGAGATAGTGGAGGCAGCCCGCAAAGCCCATGCGCACGAGTTCATCAAAAAACTGCCAAAAGGTTACGAAACATTGGTTGGCGAACGTGGCGTCAAGCTGTCTGGCGGACAGCGACAACGTATAGCCATTGCCCGAGCCATCTTAAAAGACGCACCCATACTGGTGCTTGACGAAGCCACCAGTGCCCTAGATAGTGAGTCAGAGCGTTTGATCCAAGCCGCCTTGCGCGAGCTCATGAAGGGCCGGACCACCGTTGTCATCGCCCACCGCCTGAGCACTATCCAAAAAATGGACCGCATTATAGTGCTAGAAGACGGCCGGATCATAGAGGAAGGCAGCCATACCCAGCTGCTGCGCAAAAAAGGCACCTATGCTACATTGTGGGCGCATCAATCCGGTGGATTTATAGAGGAATAAGGAGAAATCATGTCTGTTGGAGCCCAAACCCTAAAACTATACCTGCGCGAAAACCTGCGCTATAAAAACCTGCTCTTCTCTACAGTAGGCCTGTGGACTGGTGGTATGTTCATGCAAAAACTTCTGATGCCCTTGGTTGTAGCCCGAGCCTTTGACAGAATCATCCGGAGCGAGCAAGGACAGTTAGATATGAGTAGCTTTGCGACTGATATTGCCCTATTTGTTGGACTGGGCGTTGCAGCTCAGATATGCCTGGATTTTGGTCTGCTTCAGCTATCGCGGATGGAAACCAAAGTGCAGCCACATCTGTACCGGCGAGCCTATAATTACTTGATTTACCAAAGTCAGCGGTTCCATGCCAACAGTTTTAGTGGATCATTAGTTACGCAGACCAACAGATTTGCTAACGCCTATGTGGCGCTGACTGACGCCTTGGTTGTCAATGTGTCGCAGATGTTTATATTGGTCGTGCTGTCGGCCGTGGTCATTGCCTTTTACTCGCTCCCGCTAGCAGCAGTTATGGTAGTCTGGTCTGCTGCTTTTGTGGCGCTTAATTACTGGCTGACTAAGAAGCGTATCAGATTCTCAAAAGCCGTCGCCAAGGCCGAGACAAAATTGACCGGCTACTTAGCAGACAGTATTGGCAATGCCAGTGCTATTAAGTCATTTGCCACAGAAGAGCCAGAGTCAAAGATGTTTAATGAGCTGGCCGTCGACCGGGCGCAAAAAAAGTATATATATTGGATGCGAGCCGTCAAGAACGATGCCACCTTTGGCTCCATGATGATACTACTCCAAGCTACCGTACTGGTACTTTCCCTATTCCTGGTGCAACATGGCCATGTGACAGTAGGCACCCTGGTACTAGTGCAGGTCTATATGACACAGATCATGTCTGTCTTGTGGGGCCTGAGTAGTTTGACGCGCAACATCGAACAAAACCTGACAGATGCTTCGGAAATGACTGAGATACTGAACCAGCCTATAGAGGTGACTGACAAAAAGAATGCCCAGAAGCTGGCGGCCAAGCGGGGCAAAATCGTCTTCGAGGATGTAACTTTTACCCATGCAGATAATTCAGATGCCCTGTTTGAGCACATGAGCCTAGTGATCCAACCAGGCCAAAAGGTGGGCCTGGTTGGTGCCAGTGGCGGAGGCAAAACCACCCTGACCAAGTTGCTGCTGCGATTCTCTGACATAGACGATGGCCAGATCGTGATCGATGGCCAGAATATTGCCGATGTCACCCAGACCAGCTTGCGCCAAGCCATTGCTTACGTACCCCAAGAACCCCTCCTGTTTCACCGTTCACTCAGTGAAAACATCGCCTACGGCAAACCCGATGCCACCACCAAGCAGATAGAAAAAGCCGCCAAACTAGCCCATGCAGACGAGTTTATAACCCAGCTTCCCAAACAATACGATACGCCGGTGGGTGAGCGCGGCGTAAAGCTATCCGGCGGACAGCGTCAGCGGGTAGCTATTGCCCGGGCTATGCTAAAAGACGCACCCATCTTGGTCCTGGACGAAGCCACCAGTGCCCTTGATTCTGAGAGCGAAGTGCTTATTCAGGCAGCCCTCTGGGAGCTCATGAAGGGCCGCACCGCTATCGTGATTGCCCACCGGCTCAGCACCATTCAGCGAATGGACCGCATTGTGGTCCTGGAAGAGGGGGCTATCATAGAGGAAGGCACGCATAAAGAACTACTAAAACAGAAAGGCACCTATGCCAAACTTTGGGCTCACCAGTCCGGCGGGTTTTTAGAGGATTAATATATGAAGAATAAAACAGACGACACAGACCTCACGTTCAAGCGACGTTTGAGCATCGGGCTGCGCATGCTGCGAATCTGCTGGAACATCCGCCGTGCGTCTATAGTAGGCTACTTCGTGGGTGCGTTGGTCGAGGTTGGTGGCACCATCGCCTCTATCTACGCCACCGCCAAGCTCGGCTCGCTGCTGGCCTTGTTCGTAGCGACCGGCCAGACGCAAAATATTTGGCTGTGGCTGTGGGTGGATATCACGGCCGTGGTGGTCATTGGCATTGGGTTTTGGATCATGGGCTACTGCAAGCGCATGCTGTATTTCTCGCTGGTACAGTGGTCTATCAATAGTTTTTTGAAATCTGTCAGCAAATTTGATCTGGGCAGCTTTTACGAAACCAGTACGCGCAATCAGCTCAACAAAATTAGCGGCGCCTACATTTGGCAACTACCCAACCTGTCCGACGCCTGCCTGGAGCTGATCTATGGCCTCATCCGCTTTCTGGCTATCACAGCGGTGGTATCCCAAATCACCTGGTGGCTAGTACCACTCATTGCCCTATTCTTGATACCCAGCCTTATTGGCGAGAGCCGGATGGCCAAGATGCAGTGGTTTGTCTGGGACAGCAAGGGCGATTTTCGGCATATCTTTTGGGGTCTGGAATACATCATTCGTCAGGCAAAGGGCCAGATGGAGCTGCGGACTTCTCAAGCTTCCAGTTTTGTCCTGAACAAGATAGATACCATGAACCAAGGGTTTTATAGAGAACAAGAGGGCAAGTACCGCAAAGCTAGCCGTTCCCTCATGCTGACCAAAGTCCTAGAGGCGGGAGGCACAGCTACCGGTGCCGTGATACTGCTAAAACAATTCCTGAGTCACGCTATTTCTTTAGAGCGCTATTTCTTTTTGTCTGGTGCCCTGCTGCGCATTGGTGGCGCCCTGAACAGCATTTTTGGCACCCTCACCCGTATGCAAGAGGGCTTGTTGTTTGCCGACAGCTACTTTAGCCTGGTAGATGCTCAGCCTCGTATTGTCGATCCACCAAACGCCATCGCCCTGCCCGCTGGCGCTACACCCTCAATCGTTTTCAAAGACGTGTCATTTACTTATCCAGACCAGACCGAACCAATCTTTGAGAACCTGAATATAGAAATAAAATCGGGCGAGCATGTTGCCCTGGTTGGCGAAAATGGTGCCGGCAAGAGCACGCTCATAAAGCTGCTGCTCCGTTTTTACCAGCCCACCAGCGGACAGATTTTGGTGGACGGACAGGACCTGCAAGAGGTAGCCATAGAGACCTGGTACGCCCAGCTGGCCACATTATTCCAAGACTTCAACCACTACCCGCTGAGCATTGCCGAAAACATCGAGATTGGCCGCTCTACCCAGAAAGCCAACCGCAAACAGCTTGAGCAAGCGGCGGCTTTTGGCAACGTAGACGAGATGGTCAAGGGCTACGCCCACGGCTGGGACACGGTGCTGGACAGCAGCTTCAAAAAAGGTGTCGAGCCCAGCGGTGGACAATGGCAGCGCGTCGCCCTGGCCCGAGCCTTTTACCGCAATGCCGACATGATCATTCTAGACGAGCCAACCAGCGCCATAGACGCTAAGGCCGAATACGACATCTTCAACAACATCTTTGACCACTATCAGGACAAAACGGCCCTGATAGTCAGCCACCGGTTTAGCACCGTACGCCGAGCCAACCGCATCATCGTGATAGACCACGGCAAGATTGTCGAGCAAGGATCACACCAGGCCCTCATGAAAAAGAAAGGCTTGTACCACGAACTATTCAGTAAACAAGCCGAAGGCTACCGCTAGCCGATACCACAGACTACAACCAGTCTATTCGTGCGCTGGCAATGTCCTTACTGGTTTTGCTGCAGCTCGAGTGAGGTCTACGAACAGAGTAATTGACAAATAAGTTTTTTTATTTTAATATATAAAGGTTTTGTAGAGACAACACTGTCCTCGAGACACCTCAAAGCAGAAGCAAGCTGAAAGCCACACGACCAGCACCGAAAGGCTAGGACAGATGTCCACCAGCTCAGCGCAGTCCAGGAAAGTGGACCGGCTCCTCAAAGTCGCAGATCTCGAGACAGATCTCGGCCTCTCCAACGATCACACGCTCTTCGCCATCGCCGACGCCACTGGCGATGACCTGAGCGGAAACGCCAACCTGTTCGTGCCGTGGTCCGATGCCATGATCCCCTTCGAGTGCAGCTGTGGTGCCATCATCTACTCCGACTCACCCCACACACACGACGGCTGAAGGCAGCGAAGGGATCGACAACCAAGGAGGGTAGTCCTGGTGGCGCTAACAAACCGACACTATTCGGAACTGTTCGCCATCAGGCTACCACCACCCACACCACTTCAAATAACTTGCTTCTGCTTTCTCTAACCTACTTATGACAGTTCCATATCCCGAGTTCGAGCCCTTATAAAATAAGTATACCTAGGCCAACCAGTACAACCACGGCCACCACAGCTACAACCAAGAGCGTGGTGGTACCCGAACGCTTCTGGTTCTCTGCCTCTAGCCTGGCCTGCGCCAAACGGTTGTCGGCTGCCATGTCGAGCGGTTGGTCCGGCTGGGGAGTTGTGGTCTCCACGCCGCCCAGTGGGGTCAAGATTGGCGCTGTGCCTCCGCCTGTCAGTCCATTGTCGTCCATGGCGCCAGCCTGGCTGGTGATTCGTTCCATGCTTTCGGCCGTACGTGGTGGCCGCAGTTTTTCTATAAGGATCCGCTCGTAGCGGTTGCTGCCACGCACATATTCTTGGGCAATAACTTGCAGATCTTGTTTTTCCAACCGACCCTGTTCGTACAGTACCTTGGCGTTGGTACCGGCAATCTCTATCTTGGCGGCTACTTGCAAGACATCAGCCATAGGCAATCTTTCTGGCTTGGCAGTTTCGGCCCGGCCAATAGCTTCGGCTGCTATGCCAGGGACCAAGACAGGCAAGATGTCGGGTCCTCGTAATATGCGTTCGTGTCGCTCCTGCCGTTGCCGCGCTTCGACTGCTGTAGGTGCCGCCTCAGATGGCGTAATGGTTTCAGACGGCCGCGCAAACATCTGCTCGCCAGATGGGGTAGAAGTAAGCTTTTCTGCCATAGTTGCCCGCTGAGCTACCCTAGCTTCCACAGCGTTAATGATTCGTTGCTGGGCAGGCTCACCTTGGGCGGCTATGCGCTCGGCGGTCATCTTGCGCACAGTCTTGGTGCCTTCGGTTACTTCGTATTGTAGCTGCTTGACCTTTTTCTCTAGCGACTGCTGAACCGGACGCATTTTTTCTTCTGTCCTAATCCGGCCACTGCGGCGTCCTATCATATAGCCAATAATTCCACCCACTAGTAGGTCGGCGCGGCGGCGCCGTGCCCGATGTATCTCAAAGGTTGACCGGCGGGCCGCAGCTTCTCCTGGCGTAGGTGACGATGGCAACGCGTTGGGAGCTGCCATACCCATGCCTATGGGCGGCAGACCGCCATTGCCAGCCGCATGTGCGGCGGGATGCACAGGAAATGATGGAGGTGGGGGAGGAGATGTACCGCTGCTATGCGCGGTAGTGGTAGTTGTCAGCGGGTCAATAGTTTCGTCATCGTCCAGTATGTCGGCGGGGTCTAGGTCGGTATTAAATGGCAGTGTCGACTCTGCGGTAATAGGCTCGTCCGGCTCTGCCAAAGCATCTGCTGTCAGGTCAGCAGCATCCACGTCTGCTGCTTCGGCGATGGGCTCGCCGGCTTCGGGCGCTAGCTCCAGATCACGAATCACCTCTTCTTTGGCTTCGGCCAGTGCTGTCTTGCGGTCCTTACCGGCCTGGATCTTTTCATGGGCGGCCTGGACAAATGCAGCAGCGACTACCAGCTCGGCCTCGGCCGGTGAATCCTCGGGCGTATCGGCATGCTCTAGCTCTAACTGCTCACCTTCACCTTCTAGTATTTGCTGCAGAGCTTCCCGCTCTTCGCCCTCAGACAATTCTCCTAGATTATCGGGCAATTCCACATCTGTTTCGGGTGTATCGGAGGCCTCAGAGTCCTTCGTGCTTGTAGTATCCAGAAACTCCGCCGGCTTTTTGTCTCCGGCCTCAGGTGCTTGCTTGACCGGCTCTATCTGAATGAGGTCAGCCAGGCTCTCAGCCTTTGGCTTGCTGTCAGTGGTCTTTTTTTCAGATACATTAGCGGCCTCAAAAGCCCCCACCTTGGCCTTCTTTTTCTTTTCGCCTGATGTTTCAGACGACTTTTCAGCCTTGGGCGCCTCGTACGAGTGCATCATGTCTGAATCGCGGGGCGAAGTCTTGCCGCCGTCTTTTTGTTCCATGGCTTCTATTGTACAAAATACAGACAGAGAACCCTAGTAGAGTTCTCTGCTGAGAGCGGTCGATTGGACGCGCTATTGTTCTGTTTTTTCGGCAGGCTTTTCGTCGCCTTCGGTAGCTTCCTCGGTCTGCTCGGCATCATCGTCTGTGCCCGTAGTGCCAGCATCGTCAGCCAGAGAAGCAGCAGAAGCATCAGCCTCGGCAGCTTGGTCCTTGGGCATTTCTACTACCGCTATAGACGCTTCTGGGTCGGTCAAGATAGTCACGCCTGCTGGTGCGGTAATGTCAGATACGTACAGGTGGTCGCCAACTTCTTGTAGCTTGGTGCCATCTACTGTCAGCTCGTCGGGCAAGTCGCGTGGCAAGGCCTCTACCTGAACCGTGTCTAACTGTGTCAGTACTAGCAGTGACTTTCTCTCGGCCGGGATTTCGTCGCCAGCCAATACCACCGGTATGTCGGCAGTTGTCTTTTCGTTTTGTCGAATGGCCTGAAAAACCACGTGGCGCATTTGGTGCCTAGCCGGGTCAAAGTCAACGTCTTTAATAAGTGCCAGGTGCTTCTTGCCATCTACCGTTAATTCGACGGGATGGTGTTTGCCCGCAGCGCTATAAGCCTTGGTCAGCATCCGGAAATCGCCCATGACATGTATAGACTCTTTGCCGTGGTTGTGTATAACGGCTGGTATGCTTCCTTCTGCCCGCAAACCCGCTAGGCCTTTTCGAATAACTTCACGTTTCTGTAGTTCCACCACAATTGTGTCGCTGGACATAGTCCCTCCAAGTCAGTAATTTGTTACCTTATTTTAGCATGACTCCTACCTATTTCAGGGTCGAACCCTGAAATAGGTAACGACCTCTAGTTGGCCAACATGGTCTTTAATTCATCGAGCATAGCCTTGTGGTCTTCATGGTCAGATACAAAACTCAAGTAATCATGCCCCTCAAATACCCCTAACAAACGCTCCGGCTTCACCCAATCAGATTGTTTTTCACCAAGATAATAAGGCAAGCTTGACCACCTCCAGTTTCGCCACTGCCGGGGATTTAAGTGAATATAGCGTGAAATATGCTGCCAGTAGCTCTCTTGATCAATCAGCGAAGCCTTGAACGTCCCCTGAAAAACATGGCCCACATGTTCATATTTTTTATTGAAATAGCCCGTGTAAGAGGCAGTAATACTTTTCATTAGTTTTGTAATGCCATCTGCGGTCTCTTGATACAGGAGTAAATGGTAGTGATTTGGCATCAAGCAAAAGGCCACTAGCTCAATCTCGCTACTAAAGTTCTTATACAATCTCCCTAGCGAATCATTCTCTTGCTTTTCTCCGAGATATCTTTTTAAGATATTAAGGAAAACCGCGTAATCCTCTGACACTCGAAAGACTAGTTCTTTGTTGTTGCCCCTATTATATACGTGATAGACGTGCTGAGGGCCGTATACTTTCACTCGGTTCCTACTTGGCATAAGCATATTATACACCGATATTTCAGGGTCGAACCCTGTACAGGGTTCGACCCTGAAATATACTGAAATATCGATGGACGTGACAAGGTGCGGCTGGTAGGCTAGTCATGTGGTAAGTATTGATAAGATTATTCTTAGTGGTGGCCTGATCGCCATCGGCGCTACCGTCTTTGCCGAATCAGGGCTGCTTATAGGGTTCTTTTTGCCGGGCGACACGTTGTTATTTGGTGCCGGTATTTTAGCAGCCCAAGGCACGCTGCCGCTACCGTGGCTGATTATGGTGGTTATTATTTCGGCCATTGCTGGCGACAACGTAGGCTACAGCATTGGTAGACGCACCGGCAAACGCTTGTTCCACAAAAAAGAGAGCATCTTATTCAAGCCCGAGCACCTAGAGCGGGCCGAGGAGTTTTATGAAAAACACGGCGGCAAGACTATCATCTTGGCCCGCTTTGTCCCAGTGGTGCGCACTTTTGCGCCCATGGTTGCCGGTATCGGCAAAATGTCCAGGCAACGATTCATGTTCTTTAATATCATCGGTGGCGTACTATGGGGCGGCGGCGTAACCTTGCTGGGTTACTGGCTGGGTACCAAAATGCCCTGGCTAGAGAACTATATTACCGATGTTATTTTGGCAATTCTAGTACTAACCATCGCGCTGTCCGCCTTCCATATCCTGAAAGAACCCGACAATCGCAAACTTCTCATAAAACGCATAAAAATATGGAAGCGCGACATAACCCTCAACAAAAAAGCAGATTAAACTTCGTCAAAGTCGTCGTCGGTCAAAAGTGGCAGCAAACGCTGTGCGGCCTGCAGAACGTCAACATTATTTGCAATCTTGGGTTCGAATGCCGGGAACTCATCAATCGGTATCCATTTGTAGTCAGCGTACTCCTCGGGATTGAGCCGAATCTCGCCACCATCATACAGCGCCACGTGATGAGGAATAATCATACTGTTGCCATCTTTTTTGCGGAATAGTATTTGGTAGCAGCTCATCTTCCAGCAGATTCTAACCTTGGCAGACTCGCCAATCTCTTCTTCTTTTTCGCGCTTGAGCCCGGCCAACAGTGACTCATCAGTGATTTCGGTTTTGCCGCCAATAAGCGAATAAACGCCGTCATAATCTTGCTCGCCAAAGCGCTTGGCAAACAAGACCTTTGTCTTATCTTCAGAGAATAATACAAATTTGGGGCAATATTGAAAAAGAGTGTTTTTGTTCATAAAAAACACTATACCATTTTTGATCTGTCCTTAGTTCTCACACAAGCCCATAGTTTGGCGGTATGGGCTTGTGTGAGAGACAGAGCTTACATCGAACGGTAAACGTTCAGTCTCTCGTATGAAGTTGTGAAGGGGTTAGGAGATCAGCAGTCGCCTGCCGTCACGTAGTCGGTGGACCACAAACCGTTGGAGAACGGGGCCAGGCCGTCGTCTTCCGCCGAACGGTAGGAGGAGAGGGTGTCCTCGCCGTCGTCCGTCTTCGGGCGGTAGGCCGGGTAGGCCGTGACCTTGTCGGAGTCGTGGGGAACGTAGGCACTGGTGCCGACGCTCTCGATGGTCAGGGTCTCTCCCAGCGAGGGCTTGCCGGGGGTGCGGCTCATGGTTCGCAGGCAGACGGTGTCACCGGCGTGGATCTCGCTCAGGGTGAGGGCATCCTCGAAGTACGGGTGATGCAGGTTGGTTGGCACACCGATCTTGTCGAGCGACAACATCGCGTGACACAGTTCGCCAGCGGGCAGATCGTCGCACAGCGGCAGATCGCTCAGAAGGATCCGGCTGGCCTGCCACGTGTCACCGGCGGCGCCTTGGAAATACCAGCCCCAGTAGCCTGTGCCACAGTCGAAGTGGAAGAACGAGTCGTCCGGGTAGGAACGGGGCATGTCAGTCTCGGTCAGGCCGAGATAGGCGAAATGGTCCTGCGCCAGACAGTCCTCGTCCGTCATGGACTGCAGCTCAGTACCCCTCATCAGCCAGTAGTCGACCTCGGCGTCTCCACCATCGTCGGTGACGATGGTGGTAAAGGTGGTGGTCGGAGCGGTGGTGGACGTGGTGGGGTCGACGGCCGGAGCCGTGGTGGTGCTGACGGGGGGATTGCTGGCAGCTTCGTGATCATCATGCACGCCGAAGGCGAACGCCAGGGCGGTGATGACAGCGAAGACCAGCGAGCACAGAACGAGGATGCCAAGGGGATTCAGCCGACGCGGTGTCGAGTCGTCGTAGACGGGCTCGAGGAAGTGATCGAGAAAAGACACTCTGAGACTCTCCTGTGGTTGATGAACGGGTGTAACCCTCTACCGACTATTGATCGGCACAGGGTTACACCCTTGCAACTAGTTCACAACTAGAGATAAGTAAGCTCTGTCAAAGGGCGTCAAAGCAGAACTTTAACTTCAGTAATTAGATCATAAAAAAATGTTTTTGTCTATAGCTTACTGATCAAATGCCTGTGTGTACTGCGCACTTATCCCCTCTAGAAGGGTATCGACTTGGGCAAGGCCATCAGCTTCAAACGAGTCATATCTGACAGTCCCAACTACATTGCGCATACCTAGCACGAGCCGTGATAGCTGCATGTCTTGTGGCACCAAGTAGACACTGGGTATACCAGCCTCTTCTGCCCAGCCCTCCTCTATAGCGTTGCCGTGTCCCATTGGATGAAGGCAGTTAAAATGCCCATCGGCCACAACCGTAGACCATAAGTAGTCTATGTCCCTGACTTCGGCCGGTGTCACGTCAGGATGCTTTATCGGGTCTGTACCATGTGCGTGCGGTGCGTAGCCAAACATACTGACAGGCGAATCGTGAATGGCGATAAGCTCGCTCAGGTCCACGTATCGTCTCTTAGTTGGCTCATCCATGCCTGTCAGTGGTCCCGCCAGATACCATAGAAGTCTATTCCCCGCCCTAACGGCGACGGCCTTATCAACAGACTCAGCTACCACATCCGTTAATCGTCCGTGTGCTTCAAGCTCGTCACGGTACGCCCCAATAGAGCGTGAACGCTTTGCCTGAGCGAGTGTAATAAAATTTTTGCCTGTCTCTGCCAGTTCTGCTGTCATATCGTTTTCCTTACTTTAGCTCCTTAACAATAAAAAACAAGCTCTGGCATTTCCAGGGTAGAGCACTCCCCTAGAAAATCCGTTTCTATTGTGTAATAATTGGCGCCCAAAGAGAAACATGCATACTATGCCCGAAAAATTACATAAAACACAGCTATCTATCCTTCGCACGCTGCGCCGCAACCCGACTGCGCGCTTCACTGAGTTAATGCTGCCCACTGGCCAGGAGAGCGACACCTTTAAGTTCCATGTGCGCAAGCTGGCGCAGATAGGTTACATACAAAAACTACCAAACGGGCTCTACAGCCTGACAGTTCAAGGCAAAGAATTCGCCAATAATCTGAACGAGCAAAAACGCGCTACTCAGAAACAGCCAAAACTATCGGTTGTTTTGATCGTGGCCAAGCCCGGCCAGGCCGGCGAGCCATTATATCTGTTTCAAAAACGATTGCGCCAGCCGTACTACGGATACTGGGGTCATATGAGCGGCCCTGTGCAGTGGGGTGAGGACTTGCCAGAAACCGCGCGGCGAGAACTTCGCAAGCAGACTGGCCTGACAGCCTCATTTACCGTGCGAGCTTTTCATAGGAGTATGGATTACAGCCAAGAAGAGGAATCACTCCTAGAAGACAAGCTGTTCGGCATTCTACAGGCAGCCGAAATTTCGGGTGAACTATCCGACGCATGGAGCGGCGGACATAACCAGTGGATGACTGTCGCGGAGCTAGTGCAGCAACCAGATTATTTTGCACCCACGCTCAAATTTATTGAGCTGGCACAAGTCGGTGAATCCTACACCTCAGAACAGCTTCATTATAAAGCGAACGAATACTAAGTTATCAGCAGCTCTAGAGCATTTTCTTGAGGTACTGACCGGTGTAGGACTCTTTGACTCGCGACACTTGCTCTGGTGTACCGCGGGCTATGATTTGCCCGCCCCCGGCACCGCCCTCTGGCCCCATGTCTATCAGCCAGTCAGCGTTTTTAATAACGTCTAGATTGTGTTCGATTATGACCATACTGTTACCGGTGTCTACCAGGGCGTGCAGCACACCCAGCAGTTTATTCACGTCGTCCATGTGCAGCCCGGTGGTTGGTTCGTCCAGGATGTATAATGTCCGCCCCGTGGCCCGGCGAGACAGTTCGGTGGCAAGCTTAACACGTTGAGCTTCGCCGCCAGACAGCGTGGTGGCCGGTTGGCCCAGGGCAATGTAGCCCAAGCCTACGTCTACAATAGTCTGCAGCTTGCGGGCAATGGTCGGGATGTTTTCAAAGAATTCCAGCGCAGTTTCGCAGGTCATTTCTAGCACATCGCTGATGGTCTTGCCTTTGTAATGAATCTCTAACGCTTCGCGGTTATAGCGCTTGCCCTTGCAGACCTCGCATGGCACGTACACATCGGGCAAAAAGTGCATTTCTATTTTGATGATGCCGTCACCAGAGCAGTTTTCGCACCGGCCACCACGCACGTTAAAGCTAAAGCGTCCAGGGCTATAGCCACGAATCTTGGCCTCTGGCGTGCTGGCAAACAGCTCACGAATGGGCGTAAACAAGCCGGTGTAGGTGGCAGGGTTAGAGCGCGGCGTCCGGCCAATGGGTGACTGGTCTATCACGATGGCCTTGTCCAGGTGCTTGATCCCCTCTATCTCGTCATGACTGCCTGGTACTTCGTTGGCCCGCATCAGCCGAGCAGACAGTTCCTTGGCTAGAATATCGTTGATCAGGCTCGATTTGCCAGAGCCAGATACGCCGCTGACAACCACCATCATGCCCAGAGGAATCTCGACTGTTACGTTTTTGAGGTTATTCTCGCGGGCGCCCTTGATCAGAATTGATTTCTCGTTCCCTTTGCGACGCTTCTTGGGTACGGGGATCTCTTTTTTGCCCAGCAAATACTTGCCCGTAACACTCTTTGGATTGTTGGCCACTTCTTCTGGCGTACCTTCGGCCACTATTTCGCCACCATGGATGCCAGCGCCTGGACCAATGTCTAGTAAGTAGTCTGCCGTACGAATAGTGTCTTCGTCGTGTTCTACCACCAATACCGTGTTGCCTAGGTCGCGCAGATGCTTGAGCGTACTAATCAGTCGGGCATTGTCGCGTTGGTGCAAGCCAATACTTGGCTCGTCCAGTACGTACAGCACGCCCTGCAGACCAGACCCAATCTGAGTAGCCAAACGAATACGCTGGGCTTCGCCGCCGGACAGCGTCACCGCGCTTCTAAGCAGGTTCAGATAGTTCAGCCCCACGTCTTGCATGAACTGCAGCCGCGCACAGATCTCTTTAATAACCTGATTGGCAATGTGCGCCTCTTTTGCAGAGAATTTGACAGTATTGAAGTAGTCGATGGCTTCGTCGATGGACATTTCGCAGATATCCATAATGGATTTGTCGCCCACAGTCACCGCCAGTACTTCTGGCTTGAGGCGCTTGCCACGACACTCATGGCAGGGGCGCTCACGCATGAAGCGCTCGATATCACGGCGCATAAAGTCACTCTCGGTTTCTTTGTGGCGGCGTTCTAGATTAGGGATAACTCCTTCATAAGCGGTCTCGAACGTGCGGCCAATACCCAGGGACACACGATACTTTTCGCTGCCCGTTCCGTACAGGATTTTATCCAGCTGATCTTTGGTCAGCTCACCCGTTGCAATGTGCAAGCTAAAGCCATAGCGATCCGCTACTGCCTGCATCTTTTTGGTGTACCAGGCATCAGTGTTGATACGGTTGAAGGGTCGAATGGCACCCTCGGCAATAGTCAGCCGGCCATTAGGAATCACCAGCTCTGGGTCAACCTCTAGCCGAGAACCCAAGCCCGTACAGATAGGACAGGCGCCATGCGGGCTATTAAAGCTAAAAGTACGGGGCTCTAGCTCTGGAATCATGACGTCGGGGTGGTCAATACAGGCGTACATGAGGCTAAAGGTCCGGCCGCTATTATCGTCGGCGTTGATTACTTTCAGCTTGCCGTCGGTGATATCTAGGGCTTGTTCGACACTTTGGGTTAGGCGGCCGCGGCTGTCTTCGTCATTAACTAGGCGATCCACCACAATTTCTATAGAGTGCTTATAATTTTTGTCTAGTTCGGGGAACTCGTCCAGAGAATAAACCACGCCATCAACGCGGGCACGCGCAAAACCGGCCCGCTGGTATTGTTCGGGGATGTGTTCGAACGCTCCCTTTTTGTCTTCGACCACCGGTGCCAGGATCATCAACCGGGCTTTTTCTGGCATAGCCGCAACTTGGTCTACGATAGCCTGGGTAGTTTGTCGTTCGACTGGCTTGCCACAAATAGGACAATGTGGCACACCAATACGGGCAAATAACAGGCGTAAATAGTCATAAATTTCAGTGACAGTGGCCACCGTACTGCGCGGGTTGCGACTAGTGGATTTTTGGTCGATAGAGATTGCCGGGGATAGACCGTCAATCTGATCTACGTCGGGCTTTTCCATAAGGCCCAAGAACTGGCGGGCATAGGAACTGAGTGATTCGACATACCGTCGCTGCCCTTCGGCGTAAATAGTGTCAAAAGCCAGCGAAGATTTGCCACTACCAGACAGGCCGGTAATAACTACCAGCTTGTTCCGCGGCAACTCAACACTCACGTTTTTGAGGTTATGCTCGCGCGCTCCCTTAACAACAATTTTCTCACTCATAAACAGCCTAAAATTATAGCAAAAAACAGAGGAAATTTCTAGCCACTCCCTCGCGCTACAAGTCATAAAAGAAAAGCCGGACGCCACGTTCTAAGAAGAAAATGGCGCCCGGCACAAGCGGACCGCGGTCAGTCTGTGACGCGCAGCCCCAGCCCCTCCCGCAACAGGTAGCAGAAGGTATACAGGCTGTACTTGTCCGGCAGCTCCAGACTAAAACGCTGGTTGTTGGCAGCGTATGGCCCGAACACCCAGTCAGACGAGAAGCCCTCGCTGTACACATCCAACTGCTGCTTGTCACGCCCAAAGAGGCTGTGAAAGTTGTCGGCGATCGGAACATCCGACTTCACGCTGATCACCCAGTCGTAGAAGTTGCACCGCAGACGCATCTCAAGCTTCCCGGGGACCACAATCCCGTACACGGGCAGGCCGACGGACTTGGATGTATGCGAGCCCACCACCCGCACGGGGGGTGAGCTTGAGCTCTTCGTAGGTCAGGAAGAGCGGGGCCAGCCGGTCCGCCACAAACATGATCTGCTCCGAGTAGCCAGGCTCCCAAAGCAGCCCCTTACGGGGCCTGTTGGCGGTGGCCCATTGCTGCAGGGGCGGACTATCGGCATAGGCGGTCATCTGGGTGGACATGTACACCATCCTCTCGAGGTACGACTTCTTTATAGAAGATAAGGTAAACCATACCATGAAATAGCCCCCTTAGTAATGGCGTGTTATCCTCTAGGGTATGAAAGTCGCTATTCAAGGCATTGCTGGTTCGTTCCATCACGAAGCAGCGCAGAAAATGCTTGGAACAGATATAGAACTGCTGCACTGCGATACGTTTCAGCAAGTATTCGAGGCAGTCGAAAGCGAAAGAGCAGACAAAGGCATTGTTGGCGTAGAGAACAGTCTGCACGGCTCGATCAACGCGGTATATCGCCTGCTAGCGCGCAATTCGGTCTGGGTACAGGGCGAAACCTATTTGCATGTCAACCAATACCTTATAGCGGCGGGACCAAAAGAATTAACAGAAATTCAAACAGTCATGTCCCAAATCATGGCCCTTGCGCAGTGCGAGCTGTGGCTGGACGCCACCATGCCACAAGCGCACCGAGAAGAAACCCATGATACGGCCGCAAGCGTCAAATACGTCGTGGCCAACCCCCGGGAGCCCTGGGCTGCTATTGCCAGCAAACGCGCCGCAGAATTACATGGCGGCACCATTCTGGCAGGGCCAATTAACGACGACGAGCACAACTACACGCGCTTTTTCCTACTAAACAAAGATAAGAGTCATCTGCCGGAAGCTACCAAAACCAGCATCATCCTAGAGACCAACCATCAACCCGGTGCGCTCTATGACGCCCTCGGTGCTTTTGCCCAAGCCAGTATCAACCTGTCTAAGCTAGACAGCCATCCCATTGCCAATGACAAGCGCCACTACGCTTTTTATATAGATTTCGAGGCCGGGCTAAACGAACAGCTGGAACACGACGTCTTCGACGTTCTGCGCGCCCAAGGCTGCACCATAACAACCCTCGGCAGCTACAAACCTGCCTAAACATAACTCCCAGCTCAGTAGCGACCAACTGCTCCCTGTTACGGCTTCGGTGTAACTCATCTTTTTCCCGGCTCAAAACCACAAGGCAAAACTAAACCCATTTCGCAGCTGCTTTCAGCAGCTCCTGCGAGTACCTTTCTTGTGTTGACAAGAAAGGTACCAAAGAAACAACAGGCGGTTACCCAAACATGACTAGCCGCCGGTAACCCGGCTGTCCGGCTCCTGCGGGACTCCTTTTAGTCGGCCTAAAGGCTAGTCCTCGGAGCGCGAGCAACCGGGTTACCGCCGTCTAATCAGTTTGGCTAAAGCCTGGTTCCAAGCAGCAGCCTTCGGCTATTAAAAAACAAGCCCTTTAGGGCTTGTATCCATGGAGGCCTATGCCGGCTCAGTGGAAACCGATGAAAAACTGCGTCGAGGTAAGCCGCGGTCCGAGGACTGTTTGAAGCCCTGCTTTCCATTGAAGACAATAATAAGGCAGGGCAAGTTCCGCAGGAGCCGGATAGCTCGACGCAGTTTTTCAATTGTTGTTTCCAGTTCGCCGGTTGCTTCTTTGGATACTTTCTTGTCAACACAAGAAAGTATCTCAGTCAAACTGCCCTAAGGGCAGTTACCGAAACCTTTTTGAGAATGGCATGCGGCTGCACCCAACCCAAACATGCCCTGTTATACTGACTCTATGCCGCGCATAAAGCACTACGCCCAACTGGTTGTTTTTGATACCTTGGCTGTTTTATGCATGCTTGCCGCACTGCTGACTGGCTGGCTGCCAGGTCCGGGTGGCATACCCCTTTTCTTGATAGGCCTGAGTTTATTGGCAATAAACCATGACTGGGCCCAGCGCTACATTGACCTGCTGCGTGAATACGCCGACAAAATTAGCGATGTTATCTTTACGCCACCCCGCCGGGTGTTTTTTGACACAGCGACTGTAGTTTTACTGATTGCCGGCGTCTTGCTGCTAGTCCGCCACAGTGCGATATGGATGGTGTCGGCCGGCATTTTTTGCATAGGGTTTGCTCTGCTCTGCTTCTTTGGCAATCGCAACAGATGGGCCCGGGTAAAAAACTGGGTTGCGGCCAATCTCTTTGGCCGCCGCAAGCATTAGCTCTATAAAATATACTTGCTTTTTATACAACTTTATTTAAAATACTCTCCATATACGTGGGCAACCTTGAGGGGAACCGAAAGAGCACACTTTTAAAAAACTAACGTAGGCACAGCTTACGCACTTGAGCCTCCAGTGCATTTTCTTCCCGAGGAACGGACCGAGACGTACTTTAGTACGTTGAGGGAGTACCACAGGGGAAAAATGTGCTGGAGGCCAAGAAGCCAGCGGGGCAGCCGGCTGTGCCGGGTGGCAGGCTGGCTGGTGCGTAAGTTGCGAGGAGTATTCTTTATGATGGAGTTCATTGTCCTGGGTTTGGTTCCAGGCACCACAATTCAGGTAACTTTTGTAGGCGCGGCAATCGCTCTTTTTGGCTTTGTTGGCCTGTCATGGTGGAGCTTTCGGGCAATGCGTCGGGCATCGTCAGGAAAATCACGCCCTATTGCTCAGTAACGGGCAGTATACCTTGGCCGTATAATTGCAGCTCTTCCAGCAGATATTTCTGCTCGCCAGTCAGGTCGGTGCGCTGCGACAACTCGCTCAGCCGGTTAAAGAACTTGGCGGCCCGGCTTTGGTCGCCACCGCCCAGTAGCTTGCGTTCCCGAAACGTTTCCCATAGTGCCCGCTCTTCGGCGGTCAGTGACTTGGGGTGATTCCGGGCTTTATACAGTGGCAGCAGTGCCTCCAGGCGATCGTCTTTAAAGGTCAGGTCTAAGCCACCCAGCTCTTCGGCAGTGGCAGCCCGCACGGTGCTCATCTTTAGCTTGTCCTGGGTGTCAAAAAAGCCGTCGTACAAACGAGTATCTACGTCGGCCTCATCCTGCAGCAAGCGAGCTTGCATCTTCTTGTCGAGTAACTCCAACGCCTGCAATACGCCGGTACTCAGGCGCTCCTGGGCAGCCTGCAGTTTTTTGAAGTTGGCCATATAGACAGCCGGATCCAACTTGAGCCGCTGTTGGCTATCGGCATCGAGCACTCCCAGGGGCGCTATGGCCGGACAACGGTTGAATTTGATGGTCTTGACCGGCAGTCGGATGGCATTTTCGTCGCGACTCCAGCGCATGGCCTCGGCCAATTCATTGGGATTGAGTTTTAGGAAAGGCTCTGGATCGTGTCGCAGGTCAAAGACAAGGGCCGACTGGGCCTGGGGATGGTCAGCCAGCTTGCCAACCACAGTAGTTTTTTCGAACTCGCTGGGGTATTTGCCAGAGCTGTACACAAACGGCTGCCCACCCTGGACCAGCTTGGCCACCTCTTTTTTGTCGCGCATCTGTAGCAAGAAATCAAATAGCTTGGGCTGTTTGTCGCGGATCATCTTAGCAACCGCAATGGTAGCCAGGACGTCATTGAGCGCGTCATGAGCATGACTGTGATCCAGCTTATTCAGCTTGGTCAGCAACTCTAGTCGGTTGGTTGGCTTGCCCTTGGGGTCAAACGGCCACTGTATTCCCTGCGGCCTCAGGGCACGTGTCATGCGTACTACGTCCAAGATATCCCAACGTGACCGGCCATTTTGCCACTGCCATTCGTAAGGGTCATAAAAGTTGCGATACATAGTGTAGCGCATAAACTCATCGTCGAACCGTACGGTATTAAAGCCCACAAAGATAGTGCCTGGAGCGGCAATATCGTGATGGAATATCTTTAAGAATTCAGCTTCGTGCATTCCCTCGGCCAAGGTTTTTTGGGGCGTGATGCCCGTAATCAGAATGGCGTCCGGCTCGGGCAGGACATCGTCGCTCAGGCGAACCAAATAGTTAAACGGCTCACCCACGGGATTGAGCTGCAGGTCTGTCCGCTGGCCAGCAAACTGCATAATGCGCGCATCCCGGGCGCTAACACCCGAAGTCTCTAAGTCATAGAACAGAAAAGTCGAAGAGCTCATTACACCAGTCTATCACTTCTCGATTTTCGTCCTGCACAAACCAGGGAGGACTCATCAGCATAACTATCAGTTATGGAATCGAGAGACGACAAGGAAGAATAAGGGGGCAGAGAACCTGCTCAAGGTCTCGTCTTTGTTGGCAAAATGTACCACTTCAAGTGATAATTCGGACTGGTTCGCCAAGCACACCTGCGGTGCGATTGGTGGATCAGGGCGAACGGGCACCCGGAGGAGCATTTTAGAACAACAGAGACCTTGAACAGATTCTGATACCCGCATTCGTGTCAGAGCATCCAGGAGATGTCTTCGCCTTCGTCTTCGTCAGGCGGGGGTCGGTAGACGTACCCTTTCGGAGGTCCGGTATTGGTATGTTCTCCTTCCGGTGGCATGACCATGAGCAACACAATGAAACCCAGAGTCAGTGCAATCACCGAACCGGCCAAACCGAACACGAACGCCCATCGCCAGTCGTAACAAAACGCGGCGATGCCCGGTATCTGGCTCCGACAGTAATAGGCAATGCCGGCGAGCGATACAAGCGCGATAGTCTGCTTCCACGTAAGCTCCACTAGACCCCTCCTTTTTTGGTGTCTAGCCTGTTGCTTGCTTCTTCCTTGTTGTCAATTTCTGTGCGCAATCACACAGGCTACCTCAAGAGATAACAAATTATTTATACCATAAATAGCAATCTTAATCAAAAGCAGGTTACTTTTTTTCGGGGGGTGCCTTGGGCGTAATGATACTGCCAGGGTCTGGCTTGGCCGTGCCGGGGATATGGCTCAGCAGCTCGTCGGTTTCTTCGTCTTCTTCCGTGTGGACAGGCGGAGTAGCCCAGGTACGATCAATGGGATGGTCGGCAGCCAGCTCTGCCGGTGTAGATCGGTGGCGACGAATCAGCCAGTAAGCACCGCCCAGCACAACGATGACGCCAAGTACGCCAAAGAGCCACCAGATACGGTGCGATACCCGTGGGTCGGGTACTGTTAGAGGCTGGGGGTCGTTTGTTAGCTGGTCAACTCCGGGCAGCTGATTGACCGCTCCGGGCACATCTGGTACATCTTCTGGCTGCGGAGTACTTTGGTTCTGTTGCCTCGTGCTACTACCGCCAGACGGTGTAGGTGGAGTGGGTGAGCTTGGTGGGGCCGGCGAGCTAGAAGAGCTAAAAGTAACGGTTGCTCCCTGCACCCCAGGACTGGTAACTGTCGTGCCTTGGGCAGCGTTGCCCGTGAGAGATATCGTGGTACTGCCACTGGCCGCCACTGCCTTGAAGCGAAGCGTGATAATAAGTGAGTCTACGTTCACCGTATTCCCCGAAGTAGTTCGGGTGAGCGATATAGGATTGGCCGCTACGTTCTGTTCTGCTATTTCCGGAAAGGCACTGCCAGCGTCGCTGGCAGAGACCAGCTGAAGCTTTGAACCATCATAGGTAATCTCGGCCTGTACGCCGTTTACGTCCACACCCGGATTGATACGCAGAGCCATTGATACTTCTGCACCATTTGTCAGATTAGTGATCGCCGGGGCTAGGTATATTGTCCCGGTTGCAGCAGAGGCGCTTTGGCCAAACCCCAAAAACCCGACCAAGACGGCCACCCACAGCACCACACGCTTGATTTTCGCTAGATCCACGTATTTTATCTTAAACCTTTCTAGCCCAGGAGGGCGCCAGGCGACCCTGGCACTACGCTAGCATCCGGAAGGAGCTATATCCCGCCGACGCAAATACTCACACGTATCGAGCATTTTTTCCCAGGTGACTGGGCCAACAACGCCATCTGCCGAAATTCTCATGTATCCCTGATAAGCACTCACAGCGGCGGCCGTCTGCCCCCCGTACTTACCGTCTTCTCCTATTATAGACCAGTTACTATTGGGATACAGACGATTCGCACCATTCACTATACTCTGCGCAGCTTTGGCGCACGAGCCCTCAGAACCGACCTTGCCACCGGGCGCCGCCCGAAGTGTGGCATCCGTACCCTTACACCCCCAGGCTTTAGTGAGATCAAAGCCAGGCTTGGCGGGTGCAGCAGAACTAGACTGGAAGAGCCAGTACGATCCAGCCGCTCCAAAGCCAACCACAAAAACCAGTAACATAACAAATTTTTGGTTTTTCAAACTGAGAAAACCCGGTAGCTTGCTTGCCTTCTTCACTTGCTTGCCTTTCGCTGTTGATCTTACGGATGCTGTTTTGGTACCACGGGCTGCCATTGTCTGTCCCCTTTGTTATTTACATATTGCTATACGAGCGACATCATTAATCCCCGCAGGCAGGCGTATTGACATCGACACAAGTAATCTGCCGGAACCAGAACCATGTCTGTGGTCCCACCGACCCATCTACATCAATGGGCCGTCTATCTGGAAAAAAGGGAGAACTATTGACACGCTTCTGGTATGCAGCCACCGTCAAAGCAGTAGCAGGGCCATAGACTCCATCCTCGGTTAAATAGCCCCAATGCGCCGTACTGCCATATTTGGTTTTAGCACTATTTAGAACTTTTTGTACAGCTTTCACGCATGAACCTTTAGAGCCCTGCTTGAGCACAACACCTAGAGCCTCGCACCCCTGTACCGTACTGTCGTCTTTGGCGACTCTGGCAGAACTACTCTGATAAAGCCAGTACGACCCCGCAACCACAAAGCCAACGATAAAAACCGTCAAGAGTATGAATTTTTTATTACTTAGACTGAAAAACCCCGGTAACTTGCTTGCCTTCTTCACTTGTTTACCCTTATTCGATGACTTTGCAGGTACTTTTTTGGTGCCCTTGGCCGTCATAGCCTGACCTTTCGCTGATGTTTTTTATACTTATCACTACTTTAGCATAAGCGTGAACTCTGTCACAACAGATTAGGAAGCCTTTTAGTACTCTAGGTTGTCTTGTCCAATAAATATTTTGTGGCCGGTCTCCAGGCCTTGGCGTCTGAGCTCGTGCATGATGCCCATTTTTTTCATAATGTCCCGCAGACGCTGAGTGGCGTGAAAGTTTTCAAAATCAGTGCGCATAGCAAAGCGCTCTATCTTGCGGCCAGAAACCCGGAAGCCGCCGCCAGCAAGCTTCTCTACCTTCCAGGCGTCCTCGGTATTTTTGAGTCGTAGGATCGGCATGGCCGTGTCAGTTACCTCTTGTTTTTTGGCTTGTTTAGCGTGCTCTTTGGCTACTTTGTCTTTGACTGCCAGCAGCAACTCTTTTACGCCTGCTTTGGTCTGTGCCGAAATAGCCAGCAGCTTAGCCCCCCGGGGTGTTACGGCCTTCAGATCAGCCAGCAGTGAAGCCACGATGTCGTCGTCCAGCCCTTCTACCTTGTTGAGCACGACTATCTGGGGACGCTTGGTGAGATCTATTTTGTAAGCCTTTAGCTCGTCTTGGATTGTTTTGTATGCAACAGTCACATCGTCTTGGTAGGCATCTATCATGTGCACCAGTACCAGCGTACGCTCTATGTGGCGCAAGAACTCATCCCCTAGCCCCTTGCCTTGGCTGGCACCCTCTATGAGACCCGGAATATCGGCAAACAAAAGGGCAGTGTCATGCACATCTACCACACCCAGGTTGGGTCGGAGGGTAGTAAAGGGGTAATTAGCAATCTCTGGCCTGGCATTGCTAATAACGCTCAGTAGCGTAGATTTGCCGGCGTTTGGCAAACCCACCAGGCCGACATCGGCGATCATCTTGAGTTCTAGGGTCAGCTCTCTATCGTCACCCTTTTCGCCTTTTTCGGCCATGCGCGGGGCCTGGCGCGTACTGCTAACAAAGTGAGCATTGCCAAAACCGCCCTTGCCGCCCTCGGCAATAATCACTTCGTAGCCTTCTTGGACTAGGTCGGCTAGCACCTTGCCTTCCGTATCTGTCACCACGGTACCTACTGGCACCCTGACCGTCATATCTTGGCCGTTTCTGCCGTGCTTTTTAGTCTTGAGCCCGGGTTGGCCATCTGCGGCAACCAGCCGCTTTTGGAACCGAAAGGTAGCCAGGGTATTTTCGCTTTGGCTGGCCTGAAAGATAATGTCGCCGCCATCGCCGCCATCGCCGCCATCTGGGCCGCCTCTGTCTATAAATTTCTCATGACGAAAACTAACGGCACCATTGCCGCCGTCGCCGGCCTTGACCAAAACTTGTACTTTATCTACAAACATACTCTTAGAATTATATACGCTTCTTGTGTTTCATTCTGGTCACTTCCACGATAAAAGAACGGGTAGTATCAGGTGTCTATGAATAGCTTATAATAACATTTTTATAAAAAATCTTCAACTGGGGAGAGCATAAAAGCTTAGTGATGAGCTGTACGTTTCCTGTTTGGTGTTGATCCTTCCTTTCGGAAGGCACAGGAAACGTACAGCTCGGTGGTTCTGTGTCGGTCAGGGACTCGAGGGAATGACGATGTCGATGGCGTCGGCAGTGGTGGGCGACGAGCAGGCAAGACCACGAAGGTCACGGTACTCGTCTTCGCTGTCGAAGAACCGCCTTTCGCGCTCATAGCCGAAGAACTGGCCGTCCTCCAACTCCAGCGGCTCGCGCCACACGAAGATGTCCAGCTGCTCGCCACCGGTGATCTCGAAGTCTAAATCGACCCCGCAGTCATCGATACGAGTCACGAAGGTGCCCCGAGAGAAGTCGGTCTCGTCGTCATAGCCGAAGCTATAGATCTCCACGACCGTGAAGCCACGGGCTTCGAGCTTGCTCTGGGCTGCCTCTTGAGCAACCTGTCGGGCTTCCTCCTTGGCGGTGGCCTCTTCGGACGGTCCGGTCGTCACACAAGCGCCAGTGACTGCCACGAGGCATATCAGTAGGGCGCCGAGCACGATGGGCCGCAGCCGTCGACGTGGTTGGGTAGAGATGGTCATACCACTCCAATCTTGGAAAGTTCTTCCGATACAGACTGAGCGGGATTATACTATAAAAATACCAGAAAGTCAATACATCCCACCTCTGTTTCTTGACTGTCATAAGTATTGCTTTTTATCAGTCTTTGTGTTATAATGTATTTATTGTGAGAATCCTCTCGCATGCCCCTTCCAAGGGAATCAGAGTCAAAGGCGGATCCATGCCCCACTTCCTCCAGATCTTTCGCACCATCTTCACCCCCCTCCACGCGGTCCTGCTCGTCGCGGCCATCGTCGCCGGCGTCTTCCTGCCGACGCAGTTCACCAGCGACCTCGTCCTGTCCAGCATCGCCATCGTGACGACCTTCAGCGGCGTCGTCGCGGCCAAGCTGTCCATCAAGGACGGCATCCAGCTCAACCGTGCCTCCGACTGGTACAAGGGCTGGGGCACGCTGTTCCTCACGGCGATCATCGCCGGCCTCCTCCTGCTCGCCATCACCATCGTGATGGAGTGCACGGCCGCCAACTACGTCATCGACAAGAACGGTCACCTGCACTACGTGCTCGACCTCACCCGCATGGGCGTGCTGTGGCTGGGCTTCTACATCGGCATGACCCTCGAGGCCATCGGGTGGACCCCCACCGTACAGCAGGCCAACGCCGAGGCCCGCAGCCAGACCGCCACCATGGCCACCACCCCGGACATCCCCGCCTAGTCTGCACCCCGCAGACATCGACTCTGGTCAAGACCTGACTACCCCCCCCGCGCATACAGTCAGGCCGTGAAGTGGTCGCAGTTGGATCTTCCAACCCCCGACAACCAACTCCCACTTCACGAACGCGCACACTTCTTCTGATGTGCCACACTAGTGGCAAAAGCAGAACTGACGAGTCCAAAAGGACGAAAAGTGTCTATCCTATAAGTACTTGTACTGTCTTTGTCAGACAGGCGGTTATAGAAACAAGACTGACCACCTGACAGCTTGCTATCCGGCTCCTGACATGGTCTCTTTTCTGCCTGCCAGCAGGCTCAGCCTGCTGCGCTGCAGAAAAGGCCACGATCTCGGAACTCACCCCAGCAAGCTGGGGCTCAAACAGTCCTCGGACCGCGGGTATCAAGCTATCAGGCGTCCAATCTGTTTCTCTAAAGCCTGATCCGCCTAAAGACAATACAAACCGCCCGAGCTTTCCTGGCGGGTATTGTAGGATTTGAAGAGTAAGACCTCGGGCCGACTTGCATCTGTGGGCCCAGGCTGGCTTTGGGTAAACAGATTAGACAGGGAAGGTTCTGCTACCTGCGCAGCGAGGACTGTGTGCAGTCCTGTATTTCGTTTGAAATCAATAACAAAGACAGGACAAGTTCCGCAAGCTGCCAGATGGTAGAATCTTTTCTGGCTAGTCTTGTTTATCCAACCGCCAGTTTGGGTGCATAGTGCAAGCCCGAGCAGACAGATTATCTATAAATAAAACGTTGGAACTTGGAGCGGACGGGGACCCAGTCGCTGTAGCCTGCACGGCCCCAGCCAGCGAGGCCATTCATATCAGAGTATTTAATCATGGTGCCATCCTCTGAAACAGCTTCTACTACGCCCACATGGCCCAAGCCACCGGCATCGGTCTGAGCAACAGCACCAACCCGTGGCACCGTACTGACCGTCCAGCCGCTGCGAGCAGCATAGTTGTCCCAAGTATTAGCATTGCCCCAGTTGGCAGGCACAGACACCCTGCTGGCCGCATACCAGGTACACCAGCCACGGTCGTAGCCGTTAAAGCCATAAATAGCCGTTGCGCCCCAGGCCACGCTGCCGCCATAGCTAGTACCGCCACCGCTAATGCCTCCGGTAGCTTTAGAACCATCAGGAACAACAATCCGCTGGCCAATAGGCAGGCCAGACACCTCGGCGTCGTTAAAGGCAATAATAGCCTCTTTATTCGCGCTAAAGTCAGAGGCCAGTTTTTCGGCTGTATCACCCGGCTTTACGGTATAGACAATACCGTTAACTGGTGGAATAAAGAGTTCGCGGCCGCCAGGGATGTTGTTATTATTCAGGCCATTCGACCAGCGAATACTGTCAGAGGTCACACCAAATTTGGCAGACAAGCCCGTCAGGGTGTCGCCGGCAGCAGATACATACCGCTGGATATCAAACCGCGACTTAGAGGCGGTGCTGACAATCTGTGGCTTGGCCACTACCTTGTTGTCGGCAGAACTATAAGCCAGCTGACCATTAATAGTGTCAGCTTGGTTAACGACGGCCGTGGACTCTGGCAGGCTGGTCATACGTGCCAAGTGCACAGCAATATCAGACGAAGACAGTTGGTCTAGGGGGTTCACGGTTTGGCTGTCGTTGCTGGCCAGAGCTGTTTGCCGGGCTGCGCCGCCCGAATCTGGACTTTGTACCACAAAGCCAATCACCAATGCTAAAAGAGCAAAGTTGGCAGCCAACAACCCATAACGAATGATTCGTTTACGAGATTTCTTGAAAGCCCGAGCGAATGAACGCGGGAGCAGTGTGCGCTTTGACTTTGAGTCGGCTTGGCGGCTCAATGTATGCGAAATGGTGCGAATACTAGTCTCCGGTTCCGTTATGTACGGAACGTGCCGATATATTGGTTCTTATTTGCTAAATACAAGAGTGTTCGACCAATCTTGTGTATGCGAGTGTTAAGCCTGTTCAAAGCCTCACTCGGGAGGTTTTGGGATAGGTTTTTAAAAACAATATTCCGGGCAACTTAGGTTTGCCACTTAAGAAAAGTGAGGCAGCCATTAGTTGCCCCCAGATACTACCAAAAAACTAACATTAAATCAATATTATCCACCCCTGTTACGTCTCTGTTATCATAATTTCGTTAACGGGGGTCAGGGGCACTAACGGTTGCAGAGCTTTTTGCAGTGCTGCTCGGTTAAGGCTTCGTGCTCGGTTAAGGTATTAGAGAAATAAGTCTTGCCATCGTCGCCCGCTACGAAAAACAGATAGGAGGTTCCCGCTGGGTTGGCCACTGCCTCTAAAGAAGATTTGCTAACATTGCTGATAGGTGTTGGTGGCAACCCCCCGTGAGTGTAAGTATTGTAGGCCGAATCGTAGAACACGCTTGGCTCTTGGCCAGCCAGGATAGCCCCGTACTTGGCCGTGGGGTCAGATTCTAACCGGCGGCCTTCGCGCAAGCGTCGCAAGAACACCTGGGCTACTACCTTGCGATCGTCAGGGTTACCGACCTCGCGTTCGATGATAGAGGCCAAGACAACTCCTTCGTGCACCGTTAGCCCCTGGCGCACAATGCCCGCCCGAAGACCGGGGGTCAATGCCGATTGCATCTGGTCCAAAGAAGCTCGAATAATAGTCCCTGGACTGGTATCGGCTGTTTTCTGGAAAGACTCCGGGTACAGATAGCCTTCCAGGCTGGCGCCAGCCGGCTTGTCGGTCAAGGCCGGGTGGTTGGCATACAGGTCAGGCTTGAGCGCGGCGTCCACCGCAGTTGCCGTAAAGCCGTATTTCTCAATCAGGGCGCTGCGTATCTGATCTAGCCGTTGGCCTGGCAATACAGTCACCAGGTCAGTCGCAATCTTGCCATCGGTCAAAATAGCAGCAATCTCTGGGACCGATAGGCTGGGTCGCAGGCTGTAGGTACCAGCTTTTAGGTCGTCGTTGAGGCTCTGGTTACGAAAATACCACTCGAAGCTCCAGGCCGCACGGATCAAGCCCGCCTGTTTCAGTTGGCCAGCCACCTGTTTTACCGATGCGTCTTGTTCTACCTTGATAAGCTGACTGCTCTGGGAAATACTGACTGGTTCTAGGTTTTGGTCGTAGGCCCGGCGAGTCACAAACGCACCGCCCACGGCCACCAGCACAATCATGACAAACAGAATGGTGAGAATAATTGGCCACCTGGTTTTGCTTTTAGGTCTAGGCTGCATGATAGGTTTCTTGGCTCCGTAGATAATCTTCTAGTATGTAGGTTGCTGCCAGGGCGTCAATATCAGCCTTGGCAAATTGCTTGCCCCGCGCCTGCAGCTCGGCCTCGGCCTGCCGCGACGTAAGAGCTTCGTCCTGAGTCTCTATGGGTACATCAGTATGTTGTCCCAACTCAGTAATAAATACTCGTGTGGCAGTAGTCTGGGCAGTATCGTCGCCGCTTAGGTTGCGTGGCAACCCTACCAGTATGACACTGGGCTGCTCGATGGTGAGTAATTTTTCCAACTCCGGCCAAAAACTATCGTCACGTACCAGGGTAGTGAGCGGGTTGGCCAGTCGTGCCACCGTGTTGGCCGCTGCGACGCCCACCCTTTTTTCACCAACGTCTAATGCTATGAGATTAAACTCCATCTCATAACCCTCCTTGAATGCACGGATAACCTTGGCGAGCAAGATAGCGGTTTTCTTGTGACAAGGCATAACCGTAGTTATGGTGCGAAGCAAAAAACCGGTAGCTTGCCGTCAAGGTTGGTCGTGGGCCAAGATGGGTTTTGAGATGGAGTCCTATCATTTACTCGGCTTTTTCGAAAACAAAGGTTATCTTACTGGTACTCTTGGGTGTCGATTGTACCCAAAACGGACTGTAAGCCACCTCTACGTCGCGGACACCTGGCCGGTTTTTGAATAGTTCCTGTATTTCGCCCCGCTTTTTGCCAGCAATCTCTTGCTTCAGGGCGGTCTCGTCCAGTTGCGGGCCGGCTACCACGGTGGTCTGAATATTCATCTCTGTGCGAGTGTTGGGCTTTTTCTCGGCGGTAGATTTTATGGTGGCCTTGTCTATGCCGTTGTCTTGCACTCGTTGCTTTGAAGTGTCTAGCTTGGACTTGGCCTCTTCTTCGACCAGCTTCTTGAGGTCGTCCCTTTTGATACCCAACATGGTAAATACAGAGGTAGAAGTCACAGTGACTTCGCTCGCCTCGTCACCCACGTTTGGTGTGCTGGTGACCGTGGCGTTGCCCAAAGTCAAGGTGTCGGTCAGGGCCATTCGGCCCCCTTCTTCGAACTTTTGTTTGAGCTCATCCGGGGCTTCGCCGCCGGCTCGCTCATTGATACGCTGTTTGGCCAGGTCGACGTCCTCCTGGCGAATAATCTTTACGACCTTGCTGGTACCACCTGCAAAGGCTGCGGCATTTGTGCCGGATACGGCCGAATAACCAGACACGGCAAAAGTCTTGCCTATCTCTACGTTGTATTGCTCACCTGCGCTAGTAGCCACGACATCGGCTGTACCCTGGAAACGGCACTGACCACCAACAACTGCTGGGGATAATGTCACCGGTGCGGCCGTACCATAACTGAGGTTGCCAGTACTAACCGTTGTGCCCGTAGGGATTGTTGGCACATTGGACGAACAGACGGTTGACAGCGTCACTTGCCCGGCAGCCCTGGTCCCTAAGTCTTTCTGGCCTGTAGCCGGCACTTTTTCAGTGTCGGTCTTGCGGAATTCTTCGTTTTTGGCAGGCAAGACTTTGGATTCGGTGTTAACCTCTTGGGCTGCAGGATCAGCCGCAAAGGCAAAGCTGGTGTCTATATTTTGAGTGTCGGTTTTAAGAATAACGGTGGCTTTTGGCAGCACAAAGAACGCTAGAATAACGCCGCCAATGAGAATAACTCCTGCGATAGCTCCCAGGATGAGCCGTGTCCGGAACTTTTCAAAATTGGGTATATTGAACTTTTTCTTGCCACCGTCAGCTCCTTTTTTGCCCTTTTTGCCCTTTTTCTTCTTGCCATTGGGGCCACTGCTGTCATCGGAGCTGTTGTCTACTTCTATAGATTCATCGTCATCGTCCGCAGCCAAAGCACTCGCTGCCGCTGCCGAACGTTCCAGCGGCACATCGGCTTCATCGTCATCAGCTGGTGGGGTATCGTTGGGGCCAGCAGGAATCTCTGGTTTGCTCTGCAAAGACTTAGCTACGTACATACCAACTGCACCAGCCAGGGGTAGCAAATTGGCCTCAGAGGTAATAAGCACGACGCGCTTGCCTTGTTCGTCGGCGGTACGCTTGAGCAACTTCATATTCACCAAGCTCTGGAAGACCGCGGCACGCTTAGGCAAAACGAGGGCAACAATCTTTTGGCTGGAATCCTGAACCTTATCGATGATACCGGTTATCTCGTCATCGACATCGATGTAAATGGTGTCCTTATTGTTCATATTCTAAGCATTCTATCAATTTTTTGGCGAACAGACCCAGTTGGTCTGTCGTTTTGTTGCTGGACCGTATCCAGCCCAACGCGCAGCAGACCCATGGCTGTTACAAAGGTATGATCTGTCACGTGACCAGTTTTATCAACCATACCCACCACTTGTTCGGGTTGAATATGCTGCACGACTGGTTTGCGGGTAAAGGGTAGTTCTTTGTACCAATCTGTCTTGGACAGTTGCTCCATAAGCATGCCCAGGCTGGAGCCGCCGCCACACAGTAAAATCCTGTTAGGCAAGTGGTCTAGCTTGTCAAATTCACTCAGCGCTAGTTCGACACCGCTTGTCCATACGTCTAGTGTCTTACGCAGGCTCTTTTCTAGCACCTTTGCTTTGTGCTGGGGAACACGGCCGCTGCCGATGGCTAGCTTGAGCTCTTCGGCCTGAGCAAAATCAACGTCTAGGTCGCGCTCGATTGCCCGGGTGTACGCCCGGCCACCAATACCAAACATCTTGGTACCTTGCACACCGCCTTCGTTAATAACTGCAATGTCGGTAGTACCACCCCCGACATCCATAAGGATGGCACTCATGGTAGCATTCGGGTCATCACCAATAACTGAACGAGCTACAGCAAAGGGTTCGGCCGCGACGGCCAACAGATCAATATCCAATTCTTGAGCCGTTCGCTCCAGAGCACCAATATGTATCAGCGGCGCAAAGGCGGTATACAGCTGCACCAGGACGTCTTTGCCCTGAAAGCCCACCGGGTTGGTTACTTTGTAGCCGTCGATATCAATGCCTACGAGCGCACTGTTGACCAGCCGGATCTCTACTTCTTTGCCACCCAACTCCCAGGCCAGTTCTTTTTTGGCCTTGGCCTCGGCCCGCCCCTGAACTAGCCCAATAATTCGCTCTAGCTCGGTTACGTCCAAGGGTTTGTTGGCATCTTTGCGCGTACACCGCACCGTGGTAGTGGTACCTTTTACAAGCTCGCCGGCTATGCCAATGACCGCTGTGCGGGCACTAACTCCGGCCTGTTGTTCGGCCTGGGCCAGCGCGGCATCGCAGTTACCCACCACGGCCGCAATATCCGAAATAGCGCCAGCCTGCATATCAGACAGCTCTTGGTGTGCGCGCCCGACGCCAATGATCTCTAGGGTGTCGTCCTCTGTAATTTTGGCCACCAGAGCTTTTACAAACTCGGTACCGATGTCTAGGCCCACTAAATAGTTCTGCGCATCAGCAGGCTCAGACTTTTTTCTTTTGAGGGCGGAGCTAGAAAGGCTCGAGAGTTTATCAAGCATAGGCATAATCCTTACTATTCTATCATGAGAAAGTGGGAGTCTTATCAGATATGCCGCTGGTGGTTGACTTTGACAGAGCGCTGTAGTTATGTGAGTGCATGGGAAGCCGCTTGCCCGAAGCTTCCGATGATAGTGAAAGAGGTATAGCATATCTGGCGGTTGATGATGTTATACCCGACATGACTTCGGGAGCAATCGAAGTCCCTTTTGCCACTGAGTTCTTCTTGGAACTGAGCGATGTAGATTCTAATGGCCACGGCTCGGATGATTATGACCCTTATGACGAAACACTTGCTGTCGGGCGTGGACACCGTGAGCTGCCTACCAACAGGGATACTGAGTGGGATGACGGAATATCACTTGATAGTCTCCGGCAATTCCGCCAAACAATGGGGTACGACGCCATACCCCAACCCCAGCCCAAACTGAAACACGATCCAGTAGAGATGCCCGACGAGGAAGAAACAGAGGAAGAAGAGTTATCTGAATTTTTTATTCGTGACCTTCTGGCCAGCGTCGAGCTGCAAAACGCCAGGACAGCCCCAAATACCGACATCCCACCCGCTCTTCAGGTAAGCACTGGCGAGCAAACGCTCTCTTATTGGGTTAAAGACCAAAACCCAGGCGACCTAACCACAGAAGTCCTGGGAGAGCTATCACTTATTACGATCAGTGCCGTCAAAGATATGCTGGGCATAGCCAGTCATGCCAGGACAAAAACAGCTGAATGGCTTATTGAAAATGGTCGCATCCCCAAACCAATTGGTATCGTGCCTTATGGTGACAAAAAACAAGGGCTGCCTGTCTGGAGCAAGCAGCAAATACTTATCCCGCACGAAAAAACCATTCCCCAAGAAACTCCGAAAACAGAAAACGAGGCATGGCGGGCCCAGGCTGCCTGTCTGGGTTCTAGCGCCACAGAGTATTTCTTTGCGGAAAGAGGCGAAAACCAAGAGCCGGCCAAGAGTGTTTGCAGAGGATGTAGTGCACGCCAGGCTTGCCTAGAGTCGGCCCTTGCGCACAAGGAAAAGCATGGCATATGGGGTGGGACCAACGAACGAGAGCGTCGAGTAATCCGGAGAAGACGGAGCCTAATTGCCAAAAGAGCTGCAGCCGATGGAACGCTCGACGGCCTGGACGATCACGACGAGCTCACCCTCAGAGGTCCGCTCGCCCCCGAAGTTCAGGCACTCGTAGACCAGAATCCCGCCCTCGAATCTATTGCTATCAGTTTTGAATCGGCCGACCTGGAGGTTCGTGACGATCAGATCCAGGGAGTGCACGCGGTAGAGCAAGCAATAGAATCTGGCAAAGAGCGAGTGTTATACCAAATGTATCCTGGTGGCGGCAAGACAAATATGGCGGCAATCATGGCCGACCGTTGGCTGAGCGAAAACCCCGAGAAGCGGGTGCTGTATTTGTGCCATGACACACGCTTGCTCAGCCAAGCCCGCGCCCGATTCAAACACATCCTCGGGGACGAAGAGTACACCTATGGCACTTTTACTGGCGAAGAAAAGGACTGGGACGATCCCACCTTTATGTTTGCGTCGTTCCAGACAATGCAACAGCAAAACTGGCAAGAATACTTTGCAGACCAAGAGTTCGACCTGGTCATAGTGGACGAAAGCCATCATTCCAAGGCAGCCACCTACGAAGCTGTGCTGGACCACTTTTTGCCACGCGCCATCAACAGCATAGCTATGAGTGGCACCATCAAGCGTCACGACATGAGAGACATCCAAGAAATCTGGGGAGCACCCGTATACTCCAAGACATTTGCCGAAGCCATGGACGAGAAAAGACTGGTATGGCCCGAGTACATCGTCATGGAGGATCCCGATGAAGAAGAGACCTTTTTGACCGAAGGGATTGACCCCACCAAGCTCAATAGGCGAATCTTTATAGAAGCACGCGATAAGAAAATAGTTGCTGCCGCCCGCGAGGAAGTCAGAGCGTACGAGCTCAGACACGGCGTGAAGGCAAAGCCGCTGATATTTGATACAACCATTGCCCATGCCGACGTTATCGCCCGGCTCTGGTCCGAGGCCGAAGCAGCAGAAAACGGCCAGACAGATATCACCGCCAACGCCGCCCGCACTCTCCACACACGCAGCAAGAACACCCTAGAAGCGTTCAGGAATAACGAGTTCCCTACGCTGGTTACAGTAAACATGCTGAACGAAGGTATCGACATAACAGACGTAAATGTCATCATTTTCTTGGCCGCTACCGATTCGGAGCCAAAATATATCCAGCAATTGGCGCGGGGCCTTCGCAAGAAAGCCGGCAAGCCATCGTGTTTAGTCCTGGATTTCCCTAATAACTGGGGGCATATCATGATGGGTAATCGAGCCGTCAAAGAGATCAAGGCCGGCCGCACACCTGCAACCCAATCAAAACAATGGGCCCAGACCGCCCTCCAGCCACGAATGGTGCACCTGGATAATATCTTGTTTACTTTCCAGGCAACACGTGTGGACTTTGTGCAAAGAGTCAAAGAACTAGACAGAGACCCAATGTTACCCGATGCCATGAGTGTCAAGAAATATGCACGGGATCGCAGCCGCGACTTCAGAACAGTGGTCAGGTATATGCGAATTCTACACATGATCCCCCTCAGCCTACCCAATCGCTACGGAGCATACTGGCTGCCGGTAGAGTACCAGCAAGAGCTAGATGCCCAGGCCGGGCTAGCCATTGAGTTTTTCAAACCAGGAGAAATACGGCTGCCCAAGGCCCTCAAGCAGCTTGGCGTAGGCCAAACAACCGTGGACAAGGCACTGAATGACGGCGACATACGTTTGCCCACGCGAAACTTTGATGACGGCGGACCACCCGGACTGGCCGTAGATGAAGCCACCCTGGCGCTACTAGAAGCCAACCCCCGTGTCCAAAAGTACAAAGAGGTAGCTGCCGACGCCAACTCTCCTCTGGGCGAAGACGAGGAGAGCGTCTACGGCGCCGCACTATCCCTGAACGTGTCCAAGGAAGTTTTCATACACGCGCTTCAGATAGAACTTGGGATATCCCCCGATGACCTGCTGAACCGCAGCCGTTCTAAGGGCCAGCCATTCCAGGCGGTTAAAAAAGCCCATACGGCCTGGATAACTGGCTCGAAAATAATCGAGGAGGCCCAACCGGCGCCAACCGGCGCCGTATCGGTACACCAACTAGCAGTCGAGCTGGGCACAGCCGATAAAACACTGAAGGCCAAGGCCGCAGAACTGGGTATCTTACCCAAGCGCAGAAAAGGTGCCCGCAACCACTACGATATGTTTTTTGTCGAAGACCTAGAACCCATTCGGGCCCACTCCTATTTCAATAAAAATGGCAGCAGCAAGTACCGAGGCCGAACAAAGAGAAAGCAGCAAGAATCGGTCACCTAAAGGTACTCTTCTTTTGGCTCGACGGGAGTCACGCGCCCCTGGCTAAATCCACCATAGTGTTTGTCGGGCTTCTTGTATGGATTATGTGATCGTCGCTGCTGACGCTGTTCTGCCATTCGCCGCTCATAGATAGCCCGTCCATCTTGGACAATCATGCCCTTCGCCTCGGCTGCCTGGGGCAACCAGAGCATGCCGATAAAGGCTGCGTTGCCGAGCCGCACAATGGCAGGTGTCCAGCGCACAATAGCTACGTGCGGATCTTGCTCTTGCTCTTCTGGCGGAAGTGCCTCGTGGTAGGCGCGTACCTCCTGCTTAAAAGCTGTGTTGATTCTGCTCAGATTGCCCGTAGCGGGGACCTCAATCTCTAGGCGAGTTCTGTCTTCTTCATCAATAGGAATTTCGTAGGCAATCAGTCCGTTAAGTATGGACTGTCCTTCCATAACCTAAGCCAGGACTGCCTTAATTCGGCGTACACCTGCGCTACTGGCTTCTTCTTTGGTGATTTTGAATTTCTTGCCGTCTTCAAAGAGTTGGAGCGTGTGGTCGACGTGGGGACCACCACAGATCTCAAAGCTAAAGGGTTTGTCTGCGCCGTCAGCAATCATCTTGTATACCTTGACCGTGTCACCGTAGCGGTCGCCAAACTGGCCCAAGGCGCCCTTTTCTTCACGCGCGACTTTTGTCGGGTATTCTTCCCAAGATACTTTGAGGTCTTTGGCGATCTGCTCGTTCACGATTTTCTCTACTTGGTCCAGCTGTTCCCGTGTTACTTTTTCGGGATGGCTAAAGTCAAAACGTAGGCGCTCTTCGGTAATATTGCTGCCGCGCTGAATGACATGATCACCCAATACTTCGCGTAAGGCCTGGTACATCAGGTGCGTGGCGGTGTGGTATTTCTTGTGCTGCAGGGTTTGTCCGCCCAGGCCACCCTTGAAGGTGCCTTTGGCGGCCGTCTGTGAACGCTCGCGCTGTTCTTTCATTTTGGCGTCAAACTCTTTCTGCCACTCAGCAGAGACTTCGATACCCTGCATGGCCGCCTCTTCTACACTGAGCTCTAATGGAAAGCCGTAGGTATCATAGAGCGTAAAGATATGGCTGCCATCAAGCTTGCCAGCGCCGCCCATTTTTTGCAGTTCTTTTACGCCCTTGCGAAGGGTTTGGCGAAAGACCTTTTCTTCGCGAACCAGTATATCAACCACTTCCTGGCGCTTTTCGGCTACTTCTGGGAAGTCCTCGTGATACAGATCGGCAATAGCGGGTACGATTTGTTCCAGGAAGTTCTGTTCGATACCCAGGTCAAAGGCAAAGCGGATAGCGCGACGCATCAGGCGACGCATAACGTAGCCCTGCTCTTTATTGCTGGGCACCACACCGTCTACGGCCAGGAAAGTCGCGCTCCGCAAGTGATCTGCAATCACACGCATGCTGGTTGTGTGGCTATCGTATTTTTTGCCAGACAGCTCTTCCAGCCGCTGCACAATTGGCCACATGATACTGATCTTGAACATATCGGGGCTATTAATAGCCGCCATGGCGATACGCTCCAAGCCACCGCCAAAGTCGATGTTTTTCTTGGGCAGCTTTTCAAATCCTTGCTCGGTACGCCGATACTCCATGAGTACGTTGTTACCGATTTCTACAAACCTGCCGCAATCGCAGTTGGGGTGACATTTTTCACCATATTCGGGATTGTGATCTACAAAATCAAACTCATAAAATATTTCGGTCGAGGGACCGCCCGGCTCACCCGGGGGCATGTCACTAATTTTGCCATTCCGGCACCACCAATTTTTGGCAGCATCATAAGCAAAGATACGCTGGCCAGGCTGCATGCCAGTTGCCGCGGCGTTTTCCTCGGACCCTAGGTCGGCCTCGGTGGCGTCGATGCCCTTAGCCTGGAATAGTTTTTTCCAGATGTCGGCAGACTCGGTGTCTTTAGGAATAGAAAACTCTTCACTACCAATAAAAGTAGTTACATAGAGTTTCTGCGGATCTAGCCCCACCACATCTGTGTAGAATTCAAAAATCCAAGGTAATTGCTCGGCCTTAAAATAATCCCCGAGTGACCAGTTGCCCAGCATCTCGAAGAAAGTATCGTGACGATTATCACCCACTTCTTCTATGTCTTGTACGCGAATAACAGTTTGGCTGTCTACCAGTTTGGTGCCCTGTGGGTGCTCCTCGCCCAACAAATACGGGACCAGCGGCTGCATGCCGGAGCCCGTGAATAATGTAGTTGGGTCGTTTTGTGGCACCAGAAGTGCCCGCGGAATAACGGCGTGACCGCGTTCTTTGAAGAATTCAAGGTAGGCTTTTCTGATTTCTTGGGCATTCATGGCATGCATTATAACAGAGGTGAACAAAACTAGCCAATCAGACAAATATTGATTTGTATATATTTTTATGTTATAATAGCAGAGCATGTGACTAGGGTGAAAACTCGTTACCTGCGCCATTGACGCTGCAATCTCCCACAAGCCTCCAACCCAAGGAGACACCCCATGTCCGACATTTCCAGCTCCCCCGTGGTCATCCGGCATACCGACCTCGGCACCTACGTCGTCACGACCCCCGAGGACTTCGACTGCAACGACCCCTCCGCCAAGTGGGCGATCGACAAGGTCAACGCGGTGCTGAACTTCCTGGCCCAGGCCGAGCCCCTCCTGCGTGACACCATGCAGGTCCCCCTGGTCGACGGCCAGCCCCCGCGAGGCACCCGTGCGCTCACCTACGGCGAGTCCTTCATGACGGACTACACGCTGGTGCACCACGACAACGGTGTGCACAAGCTGCTCATCAACATCGTGGTGTCCATGCCGACCATCAACGCCGCGGCGTATCACGCAGTGGCCGTACTGACGCGCCACGCCCTGCATGGCGCAACGTCGCTCAACCAGCTGCTGATCAACGGCCTCCAGCTGATGAGCGCCTAGGGGCCATGATCGGGGCGAGCACTTCCACCATAAGGTGCTCGCCCCTCAGGCCTGCCCCCGCTCCGTCTCTGTCCGCCTATTGTTCTGTCTATTATTTTTATTCCACGCTTAAAAAGTGATTATTTTAGCAGCTGTACTAAACCACCAGTATTATAGTTTTCGATTATGGATACACTTATACCCCGAGACCGCTCCTCTTCACCAGCCCAAGACCTGTCTTTTCCCTTTCGGGTAGATGACGATGGTCTACATCTAGACCGGACAGAGGCCCAGCTCGTTTACGACGATCTGACCGATTCACGTATAAATGGTAACGACGCCCTTCTGGGGCATTTGCATACCGACCTTCAGGGTGCGCTAGAGGCTGATGAACTCCCTGATGCGCTTAGCCTCAGCAGAGAGCACATTGTTGGGCTAAAGATATATTACGGCGAAATCGCTAACCAGATGGATCGCGCCGAACACAGGGGTGTCCGAGTCTACGGGCGCTACGTCACGATACTATCTGGCCTGATCCCACTGCCTTCCCCCGACGAAGTATCATAGTTCTTCCTGTGAATTGATTTAAAACTAATTTTATGCTATAATAATATAGTTAGCGTCTCTGGTATTTCTTGAGTCTCTAGCACTTTTATAACAGACAGAACGATATGATCCAGTTGAGCAGCAGGCCCGCTTTTACCATAAAAGTGAGTGTGCTGCTCAACTGGCATCTTTTGGCAACCCAGCCAACAAGCAGCCGCTGACATCCTGCCCACCCCAAAGAATTGAGGCCTCATGCCCACCGAACAACTCACCACCCTGCGCCGGATCGACACCCCTACGGTGCGGATCTCCCTGATGAGCAAGACCAAGAAGGAAGTCAACCCGGACGACCTGCCCGACTGGCTCGTAAGGCAGCTCGACACCCTGGAGCGGTTCCTGCGGCAGGTCGCACCCTACCTGGGAACGACCGACGACGATGAGGTCCGCACCTTCTCCTCGCCGCAGGCCATCCAGCCATGCTCGAACTACAACGGCTTCATCACGCTGCGTGATCCGGACAGCGACTTCCCCAAGTCCGAGGCCGAGGTGCATGTCGATGTGGAGCTGCCCTACGAGTACCACGACAGCTTCGTCCCCCTCGTGTTCAGCGTCTGCAAGATGGCTCAAGACCACGTGGGTGGCACCTTCGGCTTCGTCGGCTTCGTCGTGAGCCAGATCCACCGCTACGGCAAGTAGCCACTCACGGTAACCAGGGGCGGGCGCCTACCATCATTGGCGCTCGCCCCACGGCGTGCCTTTTTGCCCCCTTGTTGTCCGTTCTGTCTGTTATTTTTTATTACTTACCGTGGCGAAATGCGAATAATCTTGTCCTGGCTGCTGCCATTATCGGTGGTTAGATACAGCTCTTCATTTGGGCCCATAACTGCACTACGCAGCCGGCCAAATTCGCCCTCGAACAGTGTTTGCTGGGACACTACTTTGTCATTGATTATTTCCAGCAAGCGCACCTGCTTGTCCTTAAGGACCGCCATGGCCAAGCGACCATTGAAGTCCTTCCACTTAGCGCCAGAGACAAAGGTCATACCAGAGGGTGCGATAGTAGTCTCGCCCGAGTTCCACACAGCATCCACGGCATCTGGAAACTTGGCCTTGTCTGTCATGGGAAAGTTCTCGTCGTAAGATGGCGGACCAGGACTCCACCCCATATTGCCTTTGATTAGTTTGTTCACCTCATCCTCCCGGTCCACGCCATGCTCTACGCTATAGCCATACACACCACCACGCGGCACCTGGTACATAGCCAACCCCTGTATATTGCGGTGCCCGTAGTTATAAATACGTGGGTCAAATGCACCGCCCAGATTATCCGAGACTGGCTTGCCGTCGCGGTCCACCCGCAACACCTTGCCAGACAGACTCTTTGGATCTTGCGGATTGGTGTAAATAGCTGAGTCACCGGTGCCTATCCATAGATTGCCATCGGCCCCAAACCGTGGACGACACCCCGAGTGACGTCGATTGGGCGTCTGTGGCGTAACCGGGTACGACTTGATGCCCGTCACAATATCTACCTTGTCAGTCAGACCGGTAACGTCAGCATTTACTTTCCAGCGGCTCACCCGAATATCTGGACGGGTATCGTAGCAGGCATAGATGTAGCGATTGTCTTTGAACTGGGGATCTATCGCCAAGCCCAATAGACCGCCCTCGCCCACAGCGTATACATCTGGTAGTTTGTACACAATGGCTTTTTGCCCCTGCGCTAGCTTGCTAATGGTGCCCGCCCGTTCGGTAAATAGCATGGTGTCGTCGGGCAGAAAGGCCACATCCCAGACATTGTTCAGCTTATCCAGCACGATCTGGCGCTGCAGATCAGGGGCGCCCAATTTGCCTTCCTGAACCATCTGGGCGTCGTCGACCGCAGGGGCCAGCGCCTGGCGCACACGCACAGTCAGCCACAGGGCCACGCCTATGGCAAGTACACCGATGCCCAAGAGGAGCAACGTCCCACGCCTATTCTTCATACCTCTATGGTACCACGCCTCATAACTCAACAGCCCATCCCATATTCATCACCCTTTCCAAACCGCTCTCTCGCTCATTTCAGGGTCGAACCCTGAAACAGGGTTCGACCCTGAAATGAGGACTCTGGATGAGGATCTCGCATAATATGGGTATTATTTGATGATGAAGACTCCGAGTAGTGGCGAATGATCAGAGGGAGAGCGCGGCAGAACGTTGAACTCCTCTAAGTGCAGCTCGCCGTGTTTTGTCCAAAGTATATTGTCGTAGTTAGCAAGAGCAATCCGCCACTTTTGGCCATTCCAGCGCCAGGTGGGGTTTCGCAGCGAACCAGTGCGTCGCCCAAGGTGCTGGGGCATGCGAAGCCACGGTGCCATATATTTTGTTTCGTTAAAGTCACCACCAATTATCACGCTCTTATGCGCGACGCTTTCCAGCAGCTTTTCGTAAGTTCGGCGGTGCTTAACATGCGTGGACCAGTTCATAAAGAACAAGGCAGCCAGATAATTTACGACGATGGCTACATCTTCTCCGCCGAATCGCAGGTGTGCCTCTATGGCTTTTACGTGGTAGCCTTGGTAGCCGCGCGCTTTGTTGGCCTGCGTATCCGGCCCCAGCCGGTGATCAACTATTTTGGTGGGCTTTTGTTTGGTTACCAGTGCGCTACCAATCATCCACTGATCTGACATAGGGCTAAACGGTGCAAAGTGCGTTTTGTACCCCTGCTTCTTGAAATAGTCCAGCACCGGGGAGGCGTTGGTCTGACGATGGACCAGCACCTCATTTAGCCCAAATACGTCAGGGTCGTAGGCTTTTATAAAGTGGTCAAATTTTGCCTGCAGCTTGGAACCGTCGTCACGCCGGCCACTCTGTACCTGCTCCCAGATATTCCAAAAAACAACAGTTACCTGTGTGTTTGCCATGCAAATAACTATATCAAGTACAAAGCGCGACATGCATGATTGTCCAAACTTGCAAAAAGTAGTTTTATATGCTAAAATAGTTTTATCTCTATCAGAGGCTACGTCTCGTTAGAGTACCTTTATAAGCAGACAGGATCCTGTGGTCGGGTGTGAAATAAGCCTATCAACTATAGTGATAGTTTTATTTCACATTCGACCAACCCCGACACGGGCACATGCCCGACACCAAGGAGAGACATGCTCCAGACCCTAACCCAGACGGCCAAGAACGGCGCGGACATCGCCATGCGACTGCTGGCGCCTTACGGCCTCGACATCGACTTCCGGAAGACCAGCTTCGGCTGCATCCTGTTCATCCTCGCAGAGAGGAAGTGGCACGCCGAGTGGAACCTGGCCCAGCAACGGGTCGAGGAACACTCCGAGCGAGTGAAGAGCCTGGAGGGCACCATCGGTGGCTTCGCACAGCACTTCAGCGGCAACGCCAGCTGGCATGCGATCAGGACCACCTTCATGGGTCATGACCTCAGCCTGTTCATCGCCATGGCCGAGGGCTACCACACGAACGCCGAACAGCTGGACTACCTCCTGCACTGGCTGAGCAACCCCCAGGCCGAGACCAGCCGCCTCGAGGAAGTCCTCAGGACGACGCGCCACCACTAGCGGCCACTGACCCCGCAAGTCGACAGGACTGGACATAGGTTCAGGACACTGCTGGCTGCTGCCCGTGCTCCCCCTTTGTCCAGTTCCTGTCTGCTTGTTTTTCTTTTACGCCCCTCTGGGCTATTTTTTATACTATGCCCAGATGAAAGCGGGTTGATTTTTTATAATTTTATGGTAATGTATACGCAACTCTAAGGTGCCGCTTGTGGCACCTCTATTAGAGTTCTTTTACAAGCAGACAGATGATGGATGAGTAGCAAGGCTATCTTTGCCCGGTAGTTTTGCTACTCATCCATGTCAAACGACAAAGGTTAGATGCGACAATCGGTTGCGTCTAGAGTCCATGGACTCTGAGTTCCTTTTGGAGGCCATCATGAAAGAAGGCGTCAAGAACTTCCTCCGTACCCTCTACAACACCCTCCGCACCATGCTCGACTCCACCCAGACCGAGGGCACTTCCGACCCCGAGCCCAGGCCCAACATTCCGGTTTACCGTGGCGCCCGTTGCTGCATCAGCATCGACGTGTTCGACGGCGACGAAGAACTGACGCGTCGGGCCGAGGCTTTCCTGGCCGCACTGGCCACGCATGACCTAGCCCTGGTGAACTACATAGACCACTTCCCCGGAGGGATTCGTGTGTTCATCCGCCCCTTCCCGGGCGAGCACGATCTGGTAGTCAAGTACTACAAGCGCGGCAATTGTCTGGACCGTCGAGCCGCGACCTACCTGACCATCCTGGTCGAGGAGTTCTTCCGCGCCGACAACGTCGACGGACTGGCGATCGAACTCAGCAAGACAAGCTCCATCCCCGCACACATCCGCTAGTGCCGCGACACTCATTACAGACTGGAGATACCAGCATGCTGGTTTCTGTCCTGAGCTTCCTGACTTGCTTCAAGGTGGAACACCTGGTCGATGAGTTCAGGAGACGGTTCGCCCCCGACCCCGAGCTCAACGTCATGGACAGCACCGCCCTCATTGGCATCGTGATCAGCTTCACCGCCGACCAGGAAAAGTGGCGCTGGCAAAGTGCCAGGCACGCAGTGCTACACCACTGCATCCGCCTACGCCGGATACACGAGGACATCCACTCCTTCCTGGAGCGCTTCGAAGACTGCATCGGGAGTCGACCCGAGCTAGTGACGGACTACCGAGGCCACGAGCTGCGGACATGGTTCGACTGTAAGGGCGACACCGGGCTCTCCATGGCCGCCGCGGACTATCTGCTGCGAGTACTCGCCATGGTGGACGCCACCGACAAGCAACTCCGGAACGCTCTGCGCATCACCGAACTCCCCCAGGATGCCGCCATAGTGGCATCCGCGTCGTAACCGTAGCCCTCATGGGCCAAGCAGCAGGGCTGGACGAAGGCTCAGGATGTTGCTGGCTGATGCCGGTATCTCCCCCTTTGTCCAGTTCCTGTCTGCTTGTTTTACTTTTTATGCCACGCCCCTGTGGGCTTTTTTTATACCACCGCATAAGAAGGGGCAGGATTGAATTTTATTAACTTTTATGCTATAAAATTGATATAACGTACTCGCTTACTCCCTGATGAGAAAGCTTTTTTTGTTTGCACCTTCCACTGAAGTGGACCGACAAAGGATCACGCACTTGAGGATCATCCACTCAAAGCAAAGTTTGCCCACCGAAATTGTCGGCCAGAAGTGCAACGGCTCCCTGTTCCTGGGAGGCGCACTGCCGCGGTCCGACAAGATCAACCAGGAGCCTGCCCACTGGCGATCCGACGCCTACCGCTTTCTGGCCGAAAGGTTCGACGGCACCGTCCTGACACCCGAACGCCAAGAGGGCAGCCTGGCCTCCTACGTCAGCCAAGCCGACTGGGAGCAGGCTGCGCAGAACAGCGCAGACGTCATCTTCTACTACATGACCCGAACGGCCGACATCCTGGCCCTCAGCACCAACACCGAGGTTGGCCAGTACATCCGGTTCGGCCCCCAGCGTGTCGTGCTGTGTATTCCCGAGAACGCCGATTTGGCGATGAAGACCGAGTTCCAACAAACCGTTGCCAAAATGCAGGGCATCGAGCCGATCATCGGCCTCGAAGCCGGCCTGGAGCATGCCATCAGCCTGATCGGCGAAGGCGCCGAGCGACATGGTGGCGAGTGCCAGGTACCCCTGTACGTATGGCGTACGCCCAGCTTCCAAGCCTGGAACAACGCCCTCAAGGCCGCCGGCAACCGGCTGGACAACTTCCACCTGGACATGACCCTCTGCCCCGTGCCAGCCTTTGTGCTGTTCTGGGCGGCAAAGGTCAGTATCTGGGTAGCCGGCGAGGAGCGTCACAAGGACAACGAGTGGGTCATTTCCCGCCCTGACATCTCGCACTGTGTGCTCGTATACCGCAAGGGACCGAAGACACACATAGTGGGTGTGCGGGAGTTTCGCAGCACTGTCCGCAACGCGGATGGCTACGTCTACGAAGCAGCGGGCGGCAGCTCTGCCAAACCCAGCCTGGACCCCATCCAGGTGGCGATCGACGAAGTTCGGGAAGAAACCGGCCTACGGCTCCGCCCCGCGCAACTTCGCTTTGTGGCTTCCCGCCAGCTTGCAGCCACCACCACGGCACACCACGCCTACGTGACGGTTGCCGAGCTAACGGACGAGCAGTACCAGCAAGCGCTGGCCCAAGAGGGCACCTACGCCGGCGACCTGGCCGACAGCGAAATGACCGCTCTGACCGTGTCGACACTCACCGAGCTGTTCGCCGGCGAAGAGCTGGACTGGTCCAACCTGGGCATGACCGCACAAGCGTTGCTCCAACTGGACGCCGAGCACAAGCCCAAGTACACCGTGGCCAGTTCGGCCGGCCAGACGTACGCCCTTGTCATATTGGACGCACTGACCGGCTCGGCCCTGGACACCATCCTGGGCATCATGGCCGCCGGGACCACCGTGGTCTATGCCGGACCCCAGCAGGGCAACCTCGGCTTCGAGCAACGCGTGGACATTGCGACCACACTTGGCTTGTTTGCTGACAAGCTGACCCAGCAGGGCATCGACGCCCAGTTCATCCACCTGGCCGGAGACGGCGAGGACCAGCTGAGGCGTTTGCAGGCACTGGTGGAGCCGGACAACCTGACCGTCTTCGCCTTCGTGGGCGACTACGGACTGAGTCCGGACGCAATCCGACAGGTCCAGCTGATGCGCCACCGTGGCGTCTCGGTCGTGGGCAGCTGGTGTGGCAGTACGCCGCAACCAGAGCTGTTGGTCGTGAATGGCTCGTTAGCCGCACCCGACATCGGGTATGTACCTTTTGCCAGGCAGTGGTCGCAGTCCGGCAGCGAAGTACAGATCTGCACACCGCAGGACTGTGCCGTAGTGTCAGTCGGTCGGCTCACGCCAGCCGCCTACTACCGGTTGGCCGGATTGTTGATCGCCGGGACGCACCTCATCTACGGAGGAGCACCCGTCGACCAAGAAGCCCCCGAGGGCCGTATCCACCTGACTCGTTCGCTGAGACTGATGGCTGCCAAGCTTGGTGTTGCCGGCATCCCCGCCCGCGTCACCACGTTCGAGGAGCCAGACGTCGAGAGTCGTCGTCTGAAGTTGCTCGCGCTCGCGCAGCAACACTGCGCCCCGGTTCTGGCCTTTGTCGATGACCAAGGCTTGGCACCTGGCGTAGCCCAAGAATGTGCGTGGGCGCGCGACTGCGGCCTGCCGGTTACCGGCCTGTGGGTCGGATCGTCCGGGGGGTTCGAGCTCAGAACTCTGGGCGATGCCCTGGACGTGAACGAGGCCTCACTTCAGCCATTGGCGCAGATGCGTCAGCCAGGCCTGGTCCTGGCGTAAACGCGTTTGACGCAATCACCCGAGAGGGGGTCTTTTCGGGTCAAACCGATCTGACCTCCTCACGGGTAAATTTTTATACTACGATACCGCCGCCAAGCACTGTGTCTTTATCATAAATAACGGCGGACTGACCTGGAGTAATGGCCCGCACTTGCTCGTCCAAAATCAACCGTATACCCGTATCTGCCTGCTCAATTGTGCATGACACCAATGGCGCTCGATAGCGCGTGCGCACTTGATACTTCTTATCCAAGTTTGGTTGGCCGTTTATCCAGTGCACATCTGTCAGGGCTAGCTCTTGCTTCCACAAGTTCTCATCATTCAGGTTGGTGGTCACATACACCTCGTTCTTGGCCATGTCTTTGCCGGTGACATAGTACGGCAAGCCACCACCCACGTTCAGGCCGTGGCGCTGGCCAATGGTGTAAAAAATAGCGCCGTCATGCTCGCCAATGGCTACACCATGCTGCTCTTTTATAACGCCCAGTTCGGTAGTGACATACTGGCTCAGAAAATCACGGATGCCGACCTTACCCACAAAACAAATGCCCTGGCTGTCTTTTTTCTCGGCCGTGGTCAGACCCAGCTTTTTGGCCAGTGCCCGTACCTCGGCCTTGGTTTTGTAGTCGCCAATGGGCATCAGGCTTTTTTTGAGCGCGTCCTCCGTAACTCGACATAAGAAATATGTCTGATCTTTTTCGGCATTGGCCGCCACCAATAATTGCCCGTCTTGTATCCGAGCGTAGTGGCCTGTGGCAATCAAGTCTGCACCGTCTGCTAGGGCGGTGTCGAGGAACAACCTGAACTTGACCTCTTGGTTACACATGATGTCTGGGTTGGGCGTACGGCCAGCCTGGTATTCGGCAATCATGTAGTCTACGACTTTTTGCTGGTACTCGACCTGGAAGTCGTACATCTTAAAGTCTATGCCCAGCTGCACCGCCACGCGCTTGGCGTCCTGGTAGTCTTCTTTCCACGGACAGGGCATACCGGGCAGGTCTTTGCTCCAGTTTTTCATGTACACGCCCACCACGTGGTAGCCCTGTTCTTTCAGCAAAGCAGCAGTAACGGAGCTATCTACTCCGCCACTCAATCCCACATAAACAGTCTGCTTTTTCTGGGGCTTCATATCCGATCTATTTTAACAGATTAGCTCATGTTTTTCATACACTAGCAAGTAATCGTCGGCTTCTATTTTTTATGTTATAATATATTAGTTAGGGTCTCTCTAATACTCGATCGTTGCTCTCGACCTGACCGAGCAACCCCTACGCACCCCGAAAGAGAGGTGGACCGTGGCAACCGCCACACCAACCCTACCCCAGCTCGCCGAAGACAAGACGCTGCTCTCCATGGTGCCCCGCACCGAGACCAGACCCTTCCTGCGGTTCTGGACCAAGTCCGTTGTGCTCCCCGGCGAGTACTACATCGAAGTAGACGGCCAACGCCTGTTCGAGTACGAGCTGATCAGCTCACGCTATGTGTTGGCACTAGCCACTATGCAGTGGCATGGCACCTGCGCACCGGTAGACAATCTGGACGCCCAGTACGAGATCCTCACCGAGCAAGCCTTCCCGGATCTCCGTCATCGGATCGTCGGCATCCGCCGTATCTGAGAACCGAAGCCACAGCTGGCCACCGAGGGGGCGATAGCCTCAAACCCTCACCGGCCATGCCTTGCTCACCCTCCATCTCTCTTTCTTTACCTATGTGTTATACCCTAGTATGGGCGACCCTTTTCATTTTTGAAAGTCGCCCGATTTTTCTACCCAAAAATCTTATATTTTAGAATAGTTCGCTGTAGTTGCGGGTGAGCGTGGTGCTCCAATTGCCAGCCCTATCTTGGGTGCGCAGAAAGAAGTTATGCGAGGTGAAGAAGTTGCCGCTACCGGTATCGATGATGCCCGTGTACGTGCTGCCAGTGGTATGTGTTGCAGCCGTACCGCTGCCCTGTCCAGGGTCGGTATCAAAGTAGTATTCGACCCGGTTCACGCCTGACAGCGCATCGGTTGCAGTGGTGCTGAAGTTTTGGCTTCCTACCACCAGGAAGAGCATTGCTGGTGTGAAGTTGCTTTGAGTGGGCGCTACTTTGTCCAGAGACACCTGGGCCGAACCGGTAGCACAGTTGCCAGCCAGGTCGCAGCTTTGGGCACTGGTGTAAGTAACGTTGGCGGCCTGCGTAGAAGCAACGGTGTTTGCTGGGTCAGTTGGCGAACCACTGCCCGTGTCAGTCGCCTGCCAGTCGATAGTTACATCGGCCTTGTGCCAGCCGTTGGCATTGGCGGGCGTACTGAGCGTCCGACCTACCACAGGCAGCGTGGCATCGTATTTAACAGTTACGCTTTGGTTGGCCGCACCACCAGCACTGGTGGCCGAGCAGAAATAGGCGTAGCTGCCGTCGGTATTGACGGTAACTTGGGCGCAGCCCGTTTGACTAATTACGGTCGATTCGGCGTCTTGCACTGTCCAGTTTAGAGTGACCGGTGCTTTGTGCCAGCCATTGGCGTTAGGTGGTGTGCTAAAGGTATAGCTGATGACTGGTGCCGTGGTATCCAGCGGCAAGATAACTAGCTGGGTGTCGATCACCGTGCTCCAGTGGCCCACGGCATCTTTGGCCCTGATGTGCACCGTATATGTACCGGGTGCTAGGCCGTCACCAAGGCTGGCAGTCAGTTCGTTAGCGTTCAGATTCATAGCCGTGGCGTTACCCTGGCCGGGATCGGTCCCCAGGTAGTATTCGCCAGCCGCTACACCACTAACGTTATCGGCAACAGGCACGGTAACGGTGGCATTGTTTCCTTCAACAGCCGGATTGTTAAACCAGCTCGGGCTTCCCAGGGTTGGGCTGGTGGTGTCGTACGCAACATTGACCGGACCAGATTGTGCACTACACCCCACCTGATTGCAGGCGGACACGGTGTAGGCATAAGTGCTATCTTGGGCAAGTGCCGAATCTGTAAAGCCAGGAACGGCCGGGCTGCCCACCTCTACTCCATCACGAAATATCTTGAACGAGGACGCCGCTAGCACGGTGTTCCAGCCAAGCACGGGAGCACTGGCAGTGGGCGAAGGGCCAGCCAGCCCTGAAGGAACTGTGGGTACAGCGTCAGGGATCAGCGGCACCAGCACGGCTGCTGAATCAGTCATGTCCTGGCTTATGCCTGGTACATCTGTCTGATTGGCCGGTAATGAGTACCCGGCAGGTGGTGTGTTGAAATACACCAGCTTCAGTGGCACATTGGCCAAAACATCTAGTGGTACCAACCCATCACCACCCGAAGCAAGCAACCGCTGCAACGAGCCAGACAGAGAGGTCTGCAGGCCTGGCAATAGCTGGACACTCTGCGTTCCTGCGGTTGGCTGCTGGGTCATACCCACATTGACGCCCGTCGCTGGGCTGCCGTTTGGGTAGATTACTTTATATTTATACTTCACAAAGTTAACTACTAAATCTTGCGTGAGGTTACCTGTTAAATTTACCGTCGCGGCAGGACTCTGTATTCCAACAAAGCTAGAGAAGCCCGTCTGGCTATTCACGGTCACATTCACGCTGTACTGGCCGGGAAGTGCCTGCACGCTGAAAGCACCAGTCGCCGGATCGGTATTAACCGGTGCAATACCACCAGCAGGGCCCTGCAGCTGGACACTGCCGCGCAGCGGATTGCCAGCTTGGTCTTTGAGGGTGCCCGAGTAAGTCACCGGCCCTATGAGCGTAGCCACCACTGCATCGCCATCTGTCATGTCCTGCGTGATCGCCGCAAGGTTACTGAGAGCAGGAGGGTTACCATAGCCTGGCTTGGTCCCAAAGTTTACTTGTGTAATAGGAGCGTTTGGCATCATGTCAAACGCAACAATACCGTTGGCATCGGTAGGTTGGTTTCTCTGCAGTGCGCCAGATAGCGTCACCGTTTGTCCGGGTAACAGCTGGGTACTTTGATACGCTCCTGAGGAAAGCTGCTGAGTAATCTGTGTATCTACGCCCTGGGCGGGACTGCCGTCTGGGTACACTACCTTGAACTTGTATTTCACAAAGTTGACCACTAGGTTCTGAGACATACTGCCCGTCAAGTCCACCACATCAGGCCCGCTCATCATGCCTACAGAGCTTGCAAACCCTATTTGGCTGTTGGCTGTTGCCACGATTCGGTACTGTCCGGCAGGAGCCTGCAGACTAAAAGCACCCGTGATTGGGTCGGTCGTAACTGGCGCAATACCACCGGCAGGACCCTGTAGCTGAACGGTACCACGCAGCGGATTGCCGGCCTGGTCTTTCAGTGTACCGGAATAGGTATATATGGGCGTAGGTTCGGCTGCAAGCTGGTAGACAAACAAGTCATTTAGCTGGTTGGTGTCACCGGGCTTTGGACCCACCGGATACTGACTGTAATAGTCTTGGGCAAAATATGAAAAGCTATTGCCGGTGGCTGACATAGTGCCGCCCTCTGCGTTAGGCACGTACACCGTACTGGTGTTGGTCGTACGGTCATAGCGAAAAATATTGCTGTTATCTGCCAGCAAGTAGCGGCCATCTGCGGAAAAGTCAGTAGCGTTATTCATGCCGTTCACAACCGTCAGCGCAGAAGTCTGACGATCCAACAACGTAACCTTGCCTCCCGTGCCCGTTGTGCACTGCTGGGATGAAAAGGCTACCCAACGGCCATCGTCAGAAATAGTTCCGCCCGCATAAGTTGACCCCATGGTCGCGCAGTCGGTAGGAGCAAAACGTTCGGTAGTACCAGTTTGCCGGTCGCGCAGAAAGACATCAATGGTGTTTCCATTTGGATCTGAGGCAACCAAGTTAGAGGCAGTGGAAGCAAACAATACATATCGTCCATCCGGAGAAATATCAAGCGCATCTGTATGCGGATAGTCTGTGTCAGCATTACCCTGGACTTCGTCGCTCGACACGCTCACCAGTTCTACCGCCCCAGTCGCCAGGTTCTTTATAAAGAGGTCTATTCTGCCATTGGTGTCAGATGACACCAGATTCGTACCGGCCGAATAGAATACTACCCACTGACCATTGGCCGACAGCTTTCCAAAGTTGCTATGGGCATTTGCTACGACTCCGTTACCGTCGCTACTCACGATCTGTGTGGTAGCTGTTTGCCGGTCGCGCAGAAAGACTTGGTTTTTGTAATTAAATGATGGATAGCCCGTGAGGGCTGGCACTGCCGAAACAAACGTTACCAAGCGACCATCTTGGCTTATGGTAGGCTCACTGCCAACCCTGTCTGTGAAGTTACTAGCAGCACTCACTTGCTGGTCACTATCGTTGAGTGACACTCTTTCTGTGGCATTCGTAGATAGATTCTTAACAAACACATCCATCATGCTGTTCGTATCACCAGCAACCAGATTGTTTGCGTGCGATTGAAATGCCACAAAAGCTCCATTGGCAGATAGAGCCGAACGAGTAGAGTCGCCATTGGATTCGGCACCGCTCAGTCCGTCCGATACCTTGACGGCTTGCGGGTAGGTTACTGCCCGAGCCTGCCCAGACAACACCCCAAAGCTAAGAGCTAGCTGCGAGATTACAAAAATACCCGCCAGTATAAATGGTTTTACACGCTTCACCCCGAACCCCCTAAAGCTTAGTTTCCAACACTAATTATCAGCCTATTTTCAGCAAATACAATACCGATCGTAGCTTTTGCAACCTCTCTCATCGGGCTAGAACGGGCGTTCGCCGCGTTCTATCTTTTTCTTGAGGTATTTCAGCTCATACTTGCGACCCAGCCAAAAGGTAGACAGCATCATAGGTATCAGTATGGCTGCCGGTTGCCACAGTATAACTGTCTTGGTTTCACCGGTTTTATCTTCTTCTTTATTTTGCCCCTGGTCCTGGCTGAGTGGACCATTAGCTACTGCCACCAGCTGCAAGAAGGCGGTACCACCGTCACGGTCTACTGCCTTGACTACTACGTTGTAAACACCGGCAGAATCATAGGCATGCTTAATATTGAATGGCCCCGGAAAGCCCAGGCTCATAAGATCTGGTGGCTTGCCGTCACCCCAATCTACGCTAATGGCGTATGGCCCAGAACCGCCGGATAGCACAATGGGCCAGACCAGTTCTTGCTTGGGATTAACGCCGCGCTTGGCAAAGTTACTGGTCAGGGTAGGCCGAGTAGTCACGTTGGCCCGAGCGTCTACAAATGTCACACTCACTGTATTAGAATCCGGGCCAGGTTGGTCCAAGGCGTCATACACCCGAGCGACCAGTTCGTTTGCACCCGTAAACAAGTCTAGGATCACCGAATAGCTGCCATTTCTACACTGCGCAGAACCGGCAAAGACATTGTTCTTGAAAATCTTTACCAATAAATCACCGGGGCACAAGCCGCTGACGGTAATAGGAATCTGGCTAAAAGATTGCCCGCTGCTAGGCACACTGATAGTGGCCCCACGGGTGGGTGGCGGCTGCGAAATGGTACCCTGCATACCCACGGCACCACTCTGTGGGTTCTCTACCTGCGCAAATGCCGTAGCAGGAACTGCTAGGAGCAGACAGCCCAGAGCTGCAACAAAGGTCTTAAATCCACGCATGTTACTAACTAGTGTACGGTTAGAGCCAGATAAGCTCAAGCGTTTAGAAACGTCTGACTGATGGAGAATGAGGTGTATTCACACCGCGACCCCGGCGCCCACGCCGACCACCACCGCCACGGAATTTCACAAAGTACAGCACCGCGCCCACAATTGCCAGAATCAGGACCACTATCAGGATCAGGAACCAAGTAGGCAAGTACCAAAACGTCTTGGTAGTAGAAATCAAGTCGCCGCTGCCCTGGCTATAGCCAATATTGGCAGCTATGGTGTAGCGACCAAACCAACCCCGCCCTGGTTTTTCAATAGCGTCTTCAAACTTACGGGTACTGTCTGGCAAGATGTTTGCTCGTGGGTCGGTTGCGTTCAGCTCGAACTCTTTAACTGTTTTGCCAAACATGCTTTTTATAGTGACTTTACCGAATGGCTGAACATGGATGTCGCCGACGTTTTTCAGGCGTGTCAGTACGGTAACGTTTCCGCCCCTCATAAAGCCTTTGACCTTACCACCCTGCGCTGCACCCAGTTGCACCAGGCTGAGTTTTTCATTTAGGTCGCCAGGCACCTTGACCAAAATAATAGTACCTACGCTCGCCGTCAGGCCAACGTTACCGCTGCCTGCCGTACCAGCCGGCACAAACCGAACGGCGCCATAGTAACCACCGGCATTGCCGCCTTTAGGTACCGAGATATTCACTTGCAGATCTTTCTTTTGGCGTGGACCTAGCTGCAAGTCTGGCAGGTTTCTGACCAGGTCCTTAAAGCTGTTGCGTGGCTTTGGCGCCTTGTCGTCCAGAATCAGCCGAGGCTCGCCGTCTTCTTTATCACTGGCCACAAAATCGTTCACAATAGGCTTAGCTATGACCGTGCCGTCGGTGGGGTTTTCGACTGTAATGGTCATACTTTCGGTAGCACCCTTGTCGATCACAAACTCGCTGCGTACCGGCGACACCCGAAAACCGTTACCTGCCGATCCAGCCGTTTGGGCTGTCGCCAGGCCGCTTCCCAGCCCCAGTATCATAACCAGTCCGGACACGAACAGAAGTCCGCGCTTCAGTACTCCCCTCACTTAGTCATCCCTTTTAGCTTATTCACTGTTAAAAGTATCTTAACATAAGAGTTACCCTGAAGGGTATACCCCCTTTAGAGCCTCTCCACATCTCCCTGTCGGCTAAAATCCCAAGTTCTGCCACTTTGTACCTGTTTTTTGTTTTCGGTTCGTACCGATGGGTACGACCAAAAGCCAAGAAAACAGGTACAAAATCATGGCAGCTGCTTGGGATTCGCTCGTCACAGGGAGACGTGGAGAGGCTCTTAGAAATTGGCCAGCGCAATAAAAGTGATGGTCGTAGCATAGATACCAGCACTTTGCTGAGCACTGACGTTGGCAACATAACTAACAGTAAATTTGCGGTTGTCGGTCGTAGTGGTCGAGGTTACGACGTTGTCTGCCTGCGTAAACCTATACTGATTTGGCGTGTTGTACTCCGGCGTTGGCGCCGACACCCCAGGTCCTACCGGCTCGGCGCCAATACTGGGATTGGTGTTTGCTCGCAGGTTCAGCCCAAACTGGCTGTTGCCTGGGCTGGACGGTGCCTGCACGGCGAGTGACGGGATAAAATTGTTACCAGATGTCAGGGTAGTTCCCGCCAGAGCAATACTAAACCCAAACGAGGCATTGGTGGCCACCACCATCTCGGACGAAGCAAAGCGCGCTTGCGTGCGTGAAAATTCACCAAAATCTATAAAAAAGCTGGTAGCCGTAGAGCAATCAAAGGCAGTAACAGTCACCGACGCGCAAAACCGCAGGTAGGGCGGGACCTCTGCCGACACGTCAAACATATCATTCATAACGAACACCACTCCACCTTCTTCTAGAGCGGTCCCCGTGCCGTCGCTACTGCCAAAAGTTTGCAGGCGAACATAGTAGCTTCCCTCTGCGTCAGGATTGGTAATGTTATTAAAATGGTACTCAGATACCGCGTTAGCCGGCGTGGGCGTAACAGGCCCCCGATTGATCACCAATTTGTTAGGCGTGGTAGCTGCCCCGTTTATGTTAAAGCCCGTCAGCCCTGCCTGCGTAAAAAGTACCGCGTTGTCCACGTCCAAACCGGTTGGTACTGTGCAAGGCAAGGCAGTTAGTGGACTGTTAGAACAAAATTCAAATACCACCGACCCTACCGGGTTACTCAGATCGTTGTATGTAAACCCAAACTTATGGATAGCCACCGAGCTAACAGTAGAGTCAGAGATCATGTCATAACGCTCGGACATCTGCAAAATCTGCGCATGCCCTGTTACCGGCACCAAGAAAGTGCACGCGTAACCAATGGCTACCACCATGTAATGCCAAGCCTTACGCCTGTCCTTATATAGAAACCGCATATGCTAATTGTAACGTAACTAGTAGGTGCCGGTGGCGACAAATGTCAGTGTCGTCGTATAGATACCGGCCTCGGTAGTGTTACTGATGTTGCCGATGAACACCATGGTACCTGTAGAGTAGTCCCCCGCTATCTTACTGGCAATGTCGTCGCCGTAGGTAGAGGTCGTACCGGAGCCGCTCGTGTCATAGGCAAAGTCTGTAGTGCCCGCACCGCCAGTCGTACCCGTGCCTGCGCTTTGGGTAGTGCCCGTGCAGTCGGCCGGGTTACTGCCTACTGAATCGCCGTCGTAAACAGGGTCTGCAGTTAGACCGCTACCTGCGGATTGGTAGGTACAGAATCCAAACTGCTCAGTAGTAGCGGCGCTAGCCACAGGCGTACCACCAATAGCGTCTATGGTGTTACTGCCACTCGTGAGCGTCACCCCCTTCAGGCGAATCACCGCACCCCCGGACGCGTTAGTCGTTATGGAGTATTTGGCACTTTTATCTACATAGGGGCCAGTTGGATCAAGCACACCATTGGTATCCCCTAGCGTGACCGTAGTGCCGGACTTGGTCGTACAGTTGTTGCCGACACCAGTCGTGTAGACACAGAAGAACAAGCGTTCCTGCACCTTGGAGGTCACGACAATCTGTGCAGCAGTACTGAGTGCTATACCACCGGCGTCTATCACAGGAGGCTCGGCACCAGGATTATTGACGTTACCTGGTCCAGGGGTAGCAGAATCGTAGTTTTCGGCCCCTGCAGCCGTAGTAAAGGTGATGATACGTGCATAAAAAGTGGTGTTCGAGTTGGTTGGGTTAGTTACGCCGTCACTAACGGCGCCAGTTCCCAGCGTAAACACCTGGGGAGCAGCCGCACCAGGGTTGTAGGGAGTTACGGCATTTGTGAATACCAGCGTGTTAGCGTCACTGTCACCAGTATCTTTCGTGAAACCCGTCAGACCAGACGAAATGTTTATGGCCAGGTTAGTAATATTCAGGTCAAAACCCGTAGGAGCAGTACAACTGTCGCCAATAATAGGGGTGTTAGAACAAAAATCTACTACCACACCAGAGATATCCTGAGCATCGGTGGCAACGTTAAAGCTAACTTCATAAGTAACGTCTTGGCCGGCTGCGGCAGAACCAGTAGCCGAGCTGCTCATGGTAATCTTGCGTGATGTTATGGAGCCGTAGGCTTCAGCTTTTTGCGGTCTCAGCAAAGGCAGTATGCTCGCAACAACGAGTACACTTGCTATTACCAAAGTGCCCGATTTTTTCACCCTCGCGAACACTGTTTTCTCCCCTGTCATTTTGTTTTTTAAATGAATGTAACTAGGTGAAGATTAGCATAAGCAAAGGGGCAGCACAAGCTTTTTGTACAACGCGAATAAGCACTGTGGATTTCTCAGTGCGGATTATACAGGCCTACTCACAAACGGGGGGCGTATATGCAAACATGGCCCTAGCGGTTACCCGCTCGTCCATAAGCAAACAAGCCACTACACGTGGGTAGCTGCCTTATTCAGATGACATACATTTGCACTTGAGCGCACAGTGCATTTTCTCAGCGAGGAACGGACCGAGCCGTACCAAAGTACGGTGAAGGGAGTACCACAGCTGAAAAATGTGCTGGGTGCCAAGAAGACAGCAGGGTCACGAGCTCTGCTCGGGAGCCGGCTGGCTGGTGCACATGTATGTTAGAGCGGTCAGTCACGATTGCTCTTAACCCTATTTCATCCACTGCCCGTTAGCGTAAAACCAGTAGCACTTTTAGCAGCTCATCGACTATACTGAGTAAGAACCTTGGGAGGTCCGAATACTCATTCTGCGAAAGTGAGCGTCTTTGTTAGTGCATACTCCTTTTTGTTTTAGCTTAAGCTGGGGGATAAAATAGGCTGTTGTTTTAGTAAGTACCGGTGGCAATAAAGGTCAGTACGGTCGTGTATATGCCGGCTTCGGTAGTGTTGGCGATGTTAGCCGCCAGGACGATGACGCCGGTCGAGAAGTCGCCGGCAGGCTTGCTGGCAAAGGGGTCGCCGTAGGTAGACATAGTTCCGTCGGTACCGTTGGTGTCGAAGGCGAATTGGGCTGTACCGACACCACCAGTAGAGGCCGTACCGGCCGTTTGGGTCGTGCTACTGCAAGGAGCAGAGTCATATGGAGTCGTAGCGGTTAGTCCGGCTGCGCCGCCACCCGCATCGCGGTAGGTACAGAATCCGAACTGCTCGGTATTTGCAGCACTACTGGCTGCAGCTGCGCCGAACGGTGCGATGTCGAATGACCCGGTCTTGAGCGTGTCGCCCTTTATACGTATGGCAGCACCCTGCGAAGCATTGGTAGCTACATTATATTTAGTCGTCTTATCAACATATGGTCCGGCAGTATCTAGCACGCCGTTGGTATCACCCAAGATGACCGCCGTGCCACTCACCGTACAGTTGGCGTAGTTAACAGCAGAAGTATAGACGCAGAAGGTCAGTTTTTCCTGCACCTTAGAGGTTACCGTGATCTGGGCAGCCGTACTCATGGCGATACCACCAGCATCTACCACAGGTGGCTCGGCACCAGGGTTGTTGACGTTGCCTGGTCCGGCAGTGGCAGAGTCGTAGTTGTCAGCACCAGCAGTAGTTGTAAAGGTCAGGATACGTGCATAAAAGGTGGTGTTGGCATTCTCTGGGTTGTCTATGCCGTCGTTAACAGCTGCTGTTCCAAGCGTAAAGGTAGCACTGTCGTTGGCCGTTGCAGACCAAGGTGACGAGGCGTTTAGTACCAAGGTGTTAGCGTCACTCTCGCCCGTGTCTTTTGCAAATGACGTCAGACCGGCATTGATAGTGACTGCCAAGTTGGCGGCATCAATATCAAACCCGGTCGGGGGCGTACAAGCCTCGCCAACGATAGGTGAGTTAGCGCAAAAATCTACCACCAGGCCGTTTAGGGTCGAGGTAGTGGCAACGTCAAAGTCAACTTCATAGGTAACATCCTGACCGGCAGTGAGGGTACCATTGGCCGAACTACTCATAGTAATTTTGCGGAGTCCAATCAGTCCATACGCGTGGGCGTCTTGGGTAAAAATTGGAACAGCGCTAGCCAGAATCAAGAGAGCAGCCGCAGCAAGAGCTTTAGGCCGTTTTAGCTTGTGTGCTAAAACCATAGACTGGTTCTCCTTTTTAATTGGTACCTGACTAATTTGACTCAGGTATATTTTTGTTTTTTGGATTTACTCATTCAAATTACCATGCCATTTAATCAAGCACAAGCACTTTTTGGGTACAATTATCCACAGATTGTGAAATATTTCGTAGATTACCCTGTTAGGCCTGGTTAAGGTTTATTTAAGTTCTAGTAGGTAGCCGTGGCGACTAGCACGTGGTTGAAGTTGTACTGGCCCGATGTCGTGTCGTCGTCGATATTAAATATATAAGACAGAGTATATATAGTCACGCTGGTGCTTTTGGGTGACTGCGCAACGATATCACCCTTTATATACTTAAAAGAATTAGCCACGTCGTAGCCCGTAGCTGCCACACCGAACGAGAAGGTATTGTCTGGAACCTGCTGAGGCACCGCCCCAAAGGTAGCAGGAGCAGTGTTAGCCACCAGATTCATGCCAAACTGCTCAGTGCCTACCGACGAGGCAGCAGGAGTGACCATGGGGTCTATCTGCTCGGCAGGAAAGGTTAGGTTAGTGGGCGGATCAGACTCAGTAGTTACCACATATCCGTTGGCCTGCCAGGCGCGTATATAAAAGTTGCCGTTGGCTGTTTTGGTCTGCCCCACATCTAGATAATCTAGGTCTACATTGTTGCCGGTTACTACAAACTCCAGGTACGGCTCGTCCGTGGTATTAAAACCAGCATAGGCCTGGTAGTTCAGGCTAGACGTATTGCCCACTCCTAAATCGCCTAATGTGGCCTGAGCTTTATACTGGCCAGACTGCAAGTCTTGTTCGCTGCCGGTGCTAAATATTGTTTGATCTACTTTGTAATTACTAGAGGACGAGGACTGGGCAGCGACAGGTACCGGCACCCATAGCAGACTTGCCAGCAGCATAGTCCAAAGACGCTTTATTTTCCTAAGAGCCTGTTCCAGATCTCGCTTTTGATGCCAAAAGTGATCCATTTCGAGTGACAATTCGTTCTGGGTTTTGAACCGTACCCATAGGTACGGCTCGGAAGCCAAGGCGAATTGACGCCGGAAGGGGCGGTTTTGGCGCGAAATTGGAGATCTGGAATAGGCTCGAACCCTCATGTCATGAATATTTTGTCCTACTTTACACCTTTTCGCAATCTGTTTATGCTTCACGGCCCGTGGTATCATAAACGTAAAGAGATCAACGAAAGTTTAGGCATGGAAGAACCGGTACAAGACCCGAATGAGGTAAATTCGCTGGAAGGCCCTGCGGATGGCGACTCGGCTGGCGGCAGCGAGCCTGCTTCTTTGGGTGCCGAGCCCAAGCCTGACGCAGCTGCCCCCAAACCTGAAAAACCCAAAAAAACAGGCTCGTTACTACAACGCCTAGTCAGCCACATCAACATTTATCTGTTGCTGTTTATGCTGATTATTATCATTGCCGCAGTCGTGGTGTTCGTGGGCATGCAGCGCAACAAAAAAGCACTAGAAACACCAACCATTGCCACCCAAGAGCTTACCCAGGAAGCCCTAGACACCATAAGCAACAGCGAGACAAAAGTAGGCGACCCCAAACAAACACTGTCCATAGAATCCAACGCCATCTTTTCTGGCAAAGTACTCATCCGCGACAGCTTGGACGTGGCTGGTACCATCAAAGTTGGCGGTGCCCTGAGCCTGCCAGGCCTGACCGTAGCCGGTACCAGCAACTTTGACCAGTTGCAGGCCAACAAGCTCTCCATAGCCGGCGACACCAATGTGCAAGGCACCCTGACCGTTCAGAAGAACGTGGCCGTCAGTGGCGGTGCAACTTTTGGCGGACCTATCTCGGCACCGCAGATCACTGCTCAGAGCCTGCAGCTTAACAGCGATCTATCCCTCATCAGACACATCGACGCCGGCGGACCCACACCCGGACGCACCAATGGTACCGCCCTGGGCAACGGTGGCACCTCATCCATCAGCGGCACCGACACGGCCGGAACACTCACCGTTAATACTGGTGGGGCACCCGGTGCGGGCTGCTTTGCAACCGTTACCTTTGCCGTCAAATTCAATTCGACGCCCCACATCATCATTACGCCCGTAGGCTCTGCGGCTGCCGGACTCAACTACTACATCAACCGCAGTACTACCGACTTCTCAGTATGCACCACCAACCCCGCACCAGCCGGGCAAAACTTTGCCATTGACTATATCGCCATCGACTAACTGAGTCCCGTCCCAATCCACGCCACAGCTATCGCATCGGGCACAATAGACCATACCACCAGTCGCCCCAGCTCAATCTGCGCGGCCTCATGCTCTTGAGCATCTATATAAGAGTCAACAAATTCGATGGGATCACCCTCATCAAAGTTATCACCACCAATTTTCTGTCCTCCGGGAACGCCGTCTTCCATGCACTCAACCATTTTCTTGCTAATGGTATCCTGTTGCTCGTTCTCCAGATCCCGGCATGTCTCGGCCGTAATAATTTTGCCTTCTGCAATCTCGTTCGTATGATTTTCAACCGCCGCACCAAGCCCTACACCAACTGCAAGCGAAAGACCAAACCCAGCCACCGCTTCATATGCCCGCATGTATCGCTCCTTATATATTACGATACAAAGTATACTAGATTGCACAAAGCTTGTGTTAAAAATAAAACATCGATGACATGTAAAGAAGTGCTTACCTCTCCTGCGCCAGACAGGCGATTGCAGAAACATGACTGTCCAGCCAGCGAGATACTATCTGGCTCCTGCGGAACTCCCTACGGTCAAACATCCTCGGACCGCAGGTATCATCTCGCTGGCTAGCCAATCAGTTTCCACAAAGCCTGATCTGGTCGCAGGAGAGGTAAGCCGCACCGCTAGACCTTGGAGAGCGGACTGTCTTCTTGGGAGTGCTCAGCGTGAGCGGCTTGCGCCTCATACCCTCAGATCAGGCTTTGAAAAACTGATTGAACAAAATAACCAAATCTAACCGCGTGGTGAGGACCAGCCCCTTGCGGGCCGACTGAAAGGAGTTCCGGAGGCACCGGTGATTTGGTTATTTTGGGCAGTCCTGTTTTTTCAACCGCCTGTCTGGGGGTGTGGGGCACAAGCACTTAAAATAACGAGCCTATACGTCTAGGAATACAACCACGCGATCGGCTTTGACGTGCATGATGCCGCGCTGGATAGCTACTTTTTCTTCGCCCTTGTCGCTGCGCACAATAATATCGCCCGCACTCAGCAACGTCATGAAGTTATGGTGCCGTGGCAAAATATCAAAAGGCCCCGTGTCATTAGTAGCCGAGATACTGTCAGCAATGCCATCGTAATAAGTTTTGAACGGCGCATACACTTTGACATGCATTTTCCCCTTTGGAATTTCCACTTCCTTCTTGGGAATGACCATCTTTTCTTCTTGCATAAGCAGTATTATAAACCAAGCAGCTGCTTGGTGTTGCCGAGTTTATGCCTCCAAACTCTGAGCGAGCTAGATCATATCGATTACTTATAAAGTTGAGCGTGAGTTCCGATAGCCACAAAAAGCACATGGTTTTCGCCTTGCAGCAAATAGTGCGCCCGCCAGTCACCCCCAAAAAAGCAATAGAGCGATGACCCCTCCACTTGCCCAAGAGTGCATGATTATACAAATCGGGATGATGAGGCTCGATTTTAAATAATGCAATTGCCTCTTCGAAACGTCTCTTTTACGCCAGTCTTAGATCTTTATACTGCTTATCAAACGACTCATGAAAGGTAGTTGTTATCATAACGACCTAAGGTGCTCAAGCGTCTCCTCCACTGTGGTAGTAGTGGTACTATTGCGGCCAGCTTTATAGTCTGCTTCTGCCTCCTTGATGATCTCTTCCAGATAGGGAGTAGGTTCAAGGCTGGAGGTAAGCCGTACTTCGCCCGTGCGCACGGCTTGCATGGTGGCCGCCAGCATGAGGCTGGTAGTAGACAAACCAACAGAGGCAGCAAAGTCTGCTATCTGCTGTTTAGTTTTAGCGTCGGTTCTAATAGTTACAGTTGCATTACTCATAATACCTACTACTGTACTGCAAGTGACTGCAGTATGCAAGCTTTTAACTGCAATGTGCAATCAGGCGATGATTTCTTCTATGGACTGCAAGGTTTGTTCGCGGGTAAAAAAATCACCCGGCACACCAGTGTGCTTGGTCATGACCGACATATTCTGAGTGAAGTTGGTGATGAGCTTTTTGGCCTTGGCATAGTCAGCACGGTCAGCCGCAGACAGCTCGTTCTCGCCAATAATGGCAATGATGCTCTTGAGCGAATTGTACTTTTGCAGCAGCGCCTGAGCCTGCACGCTCAACACATAATGCCTGTCCCCCACCACGTCAGGCGTCAGCAGGGAAGAAGTAGTCTGGGACAGATCAACAGCCGGACGCACACCTTGCTCGGCAACTTTGCGGGATAGCACAATAGTACTGTCTAGCTCGTGCTGGATCAGCTGTACGGCCGGGTCAGACAAGTCATCGGCCGGGACATAGATGGTCTGGACCGAAGTAATAGAGCCGTTTTCGTTAGAACTCAGACGATCCTGCAAAACCTTTACGTCAGAAAAGACCGTGGGCTCGTACCCGCCTTCGTTGGGCACCTGATCCAAGATAGTAGCCAGCTCATTCCGGGCCTGAATGTAGCGGTACATATTGTCAGCAAAGAACAAGATGTCTTTGTGCTCGTCGTCACGAAAATGCTCGGCAGCAGCTACAGACGAGATAGCAATCAGCGAACGCTGCACCGGGTTTTCATTCATCTGCGCAAAGAACATGCAGGTGTTTTTGAGCAGGTCGTTCTCACGCAAAGTATCCCACAGTTCGTGACCTTCCCTAATACGCTCACCAATACCGGCAAAGAAGCTGAGGCCGCTGCCTGATTTTGCAATGTTGTTGATGAGCTCCATGGTCAGCACTGTTTTACCCACACCAGCACCACCGATAATACCGATCTTGCGGCCCTTTACAAACGGCGTAAAGAAGTCGATAACTTTGATGCCTGTTTCGAGGATTTCTGGTTTCTGAATATCGAACTTGGTCGAACGGCCCGGCAGTTTTAGGATATCCCTCTTTGTCAGACCCTCGACCGGAATCGCCGGCTTGCCGTCCAGCGGATCACCCAGAGCATTCAGGATGCGACCAATAATAGGTGTCCCCACTGGGATCTCGATACCGTGATTGGTCCGGGTTACCACCATGCCTTTTTGGATACGCCGGTCGGTTCGAATGTTTAGGCACATGGCTACACCACCGGGTTCTAGGTGGTCTACCAGCAGCTCGGTCTGAAACCCATTATCTACCTCTATCAGTTCGCCCAGAGCTGGAGATTCGCCATCAAACTGAGCGCGAACCACTAGGTCTTTGATCGAAATGACTGTTCCCGTACTCATATTTGTGCCTCCTTTGCATGCGAGGGCTTGATCCAGGCCAGGCAAAAATGCTTATCGGTGAGAAAGGGTACCGGGCGTACACCGCCGAGACGAGAAGTATTTTTGGCGGCTTGGGCGAGCCCGCAGCGCAAAGAGAGGTGCAAATATGAGTACACGGACATTAGCTTGCTGTCCCCACTTGAGCCTTCTTTAGGCCGTTGATAATTTCCTTCAGGCGTTCATCTTTGATACCGCGCTTGGCTCGGTTATAAGCCAGGTGCAGATCTGCCTTAGCCTCGTCAGCCCGCTGGTGCGAGGCGCTCATAGCCCTAAAGCGGCTGGCATACTGGGCCAGCTTAGATTCCAAAATGAGCTGGCTAACCGCAATCTGCATCATCGAGCGTTCCAGGTGATCGACGACGTCATAGGTAGTTGGCTCAAATATATAGTTGGTCTCGGTGATCAACTCATCAGCCTTTTCGGCATTGGTGCCCTTCTGCTGCACCGCGGCTGATAGCTCGATCCTCTTGACGTCTTGGCTCATAAGCGATAGATATTCCTGCGAAAAGACACTGGTAGATTTGTATCTTTGGGCTTCGCGAATGATAGGCATGACATTGATATTTTGGTCGCGGGTTGGCAACTTAAAGTATTTTTTGTACATGATACCGCGCTGGGCCAACTGGATAGCACCGTGGTGGCCAATCACAATGATATCGTTTTGGTCAGCGTTAAAGGTTTGCAACATAAGAGCAATCAGCTTTTGGTCAATGTCACCGCTAAAGCCACCCTCGGCAGTGATAATAACGTACAGTTCTTTTTGAATGATCTCGGCCTGCTCTGCCTGGGAGCGACCAAAGCCAAAGTAGCTACCCACGCGCAGCTGCGAATAAATAGCCCACAGCTCGTTAAAGAATTGAGTCGCCTGCAGCACCTGGTTTTTGATCTGCGCAATACGCATACTGGCAATACCCTCGAACACGCTGGTTAGTTCTACCAGAGTGCCCATGGCCATTTCTTCGCGTTCTAGCTCGTTTGGCCGCTTACTCATTTTTTAACCTCTGTTTTCTCGGCGGACTTTTCTTCTTTCTTTTCCTCTTTTTTGTCGTGTTTTTTGTCTTCCTTGGAATTCTTTTGGTCTTTGGCGGTGACTGGGGCGGGTGCCACACTGGGCATGGCAGGTGCGCTGGTCACTTTGGCCTTTAGTTCGTCACGGACTTTGTCGTAATCTTCGTCGGCCTTGATCTTGGCAGCAAATTCTTTGACGTTCAGCTTCATAGCCGCTACGTCCAGTGTGCTACCGACTTCGTTGTTCAGCACCAGGTCCAGCATAAGCTGCTGGCAGATGAGCGAAAAGGTATCGGTGGGCGCCTGAGTGACCAGCTCAAAGACTTGCTTACCCACACTCAGGGCGCGCTTAGCTTCGGCGGCCAGTTCGGTACCAAAGTGGCTGAACTCTTCAGCCTGACGGTAGTCTGCCAACAGTTTCAGCGTTTGTGAAGCCAGGGCCTTTTGGCGCTTGTTATGGCCAATACCACCGGCACGCGTCACACTCAGTCCAATGTTCAGGGCAGGACGAATACCATTGCGGAAGATGTCCATGTCCAATATCCACTGACCATCTGTAATAGACATAATGTTAGTAGGTAAATAAGCGGTAATATCACCACCAGCCGCATTTACCACCGGAATGCTCGTCAGATGCTTGCCATTGCGATCCAGCCGGCCAGCTCGCTCTAGCAAGCTAGAGTGGGCATAGAACATGTCACCAGGATAGCTGTCGCGACCAGGCGAGACACCAGATAGCAACGCAACCTCGCGGTAGGCATGGGCATGACTGGTCAGATCGTCATAGATAATAATGGTATCTTGGTCACACTTCTGCCACAGGTATTCAGCCATGGCACAGCCCACATAGGGCGCCAAATAGCTCATGATAAGCGACTCGAACATGGTGCTCACAATCACAATGGCCTTTTCCATACCACCCGTCTCGTTCAGGCGGGTTAGCAGCGTGTCTACATCGCTGCGACGCTTGGCAATCAGCACATACACCACCACTTGGTCGGTGTTCTTCTGGTTCATGGTCAGCTGGGTTACCAGCGTACTTTTGCCCGACTTGCTGTCCCCCAGCAAGGCCATGCGCTGTCCGCGAACAATCGGGAATAAGGCGTCTATAGTGGTCACGCCGCTCTCTAACTGGTCACTCAGCAGCTTGCGTTCGTACAGAGGTGGCGCTGTATTAAAGACAGGCCAGACAGAATCAGCCGCAACTGGCCCCTTGCCGTCCAACGGTTCGCCGGTGACAGAGATCACCCGTCCTACAAAATCCTTGCCCACCTTGCTCACCAGCTCTTGGTGTTGAATAACACCTACCATACCAATGCGTAAGGTCTTGCTGCCTAAGTGCAAGATAACGATATGGTCAGTGTGTACCTGGTGCACAAAGCCCTTGCTGCCGTCCTCGAACATGATGAGGGCGTGCACAGCACAGGGCTGTAAGCCACTGGCCTTAACCAAAAACTTATCAACGGCGATAACTTCGCCAACCGGATTGCCAGCCACCACCAAGCGATCAAAGTGCTGGTTGCCGCTGGTGGTAGGGGCTGGTGGTGTCGTAGGCGTAGGGGCTGTCATGCGGAGTGCTCCGTTGGTGGTGGCGCGGGGGCCGGAGTTGTTGTTGCTGGGGCTGGGGCCTGGGGCGCAGCCTGGACTAGCGCCGGGGCTACAGCTGGGACCACCTGTGGCTGCTCCAGCTGGGCAATGGCTGATTCGACTATCTGGGCCAATTGTTCGGAAGTCTCACCGCCTGTGGGTATCGCAGGCACTGCAGCAGCTGGAGCTGGCGGAGCCAGAACGGTGTCAGGAGCGCTTGCAACTGCCGTAGCCACAACCGGAACCGGCGTATCACTCATAGCATGCAGGCGCTGGACCAAGGTATCTCGTTGTTTCTTGAAGCGGTGTCGCAGGCTAAAGTCAAACTGCTTGTTGGTGGTACGCATGATCATGCCCGCCCCAATGTTGGGCTGCAGTCCTACTTGCAATAACACCTGGGGGTGGATTTCTGCCCGCAGCCAAGTCATCAGTTTGGACAAAAACAGTGGCGAAGGATCTGCCCCAAAACTCATATGCAGCACCGGCGACCGAGCTTTTACGGCCGTCAGAAAGGTCAGCAGCTGTTTGCGATCTTGCTCGTGTAGCATGTTCAGCTGGCTACCGGCCAACATCTCATCCATAAGTCGGCTGGTTTTGGGCATTTTCAGAGGAGTACCAGGCTGGCGGATAGCTGCCTGCTGCATGAAATTATCCAACCCCTCTACTTCACGCAACAATCGGCCCACGTCTACGCGGCCGACTACCTGTACGGGCAAGGATATGGTGGTCGTCTTATCCACTGCGTCCTGCTCCTTCGGTGATGTCTTTTATGATAGCTTCTTTGTTTTCTTGCAGGTCGGCCAGGATGTATTCCAGCTGGTCATTCAGGTCTATTTGGTCGCCTATGGCAGACAGTACGTAGTGGTTGATAATATCGGCCATATTTTCTTCGAACCGCTTGGTCAGTCGAGCTTTTTCGTCACCCAGCTCTTTGGCAATCTGGGCGCTCATGGCCTTGCGCTGCTCTTCAATGGCTACCTGGGTTTTGTTAATAGAATCTATAGCCAGCTGCTTGGCGTCGGTTATAGATTCTTCGTACTTGGCAAATTCTTCCTGCAGCTTCTTGGTGATCTCGGTCTTCATGAACTCGTTCAGCTGCGAGGTCGTCAGACGCAGATCTTGCTGCAAGAACATGGCATTTTCACCAATAATTTTCTCGAAGTGTAGGCGGCCACGGTTGCGCAGCTCTTCGCGGAAGGTCTCGTTAAAGATGTGCTCGACATCTTGTTCGGCCATCTCGGTATAAGGGTCTTTGGTGTCTTTCTTGCCCTTTTTAGAGCCACCACCGCCACTGATGGCCATCCAAATAAATGCCAACGTGGCAGCCAATAGGCTCCCGAGTATGAGTGCTAGTTCCCACAATTCCACTATGCTAGTTCCCACCAATTCCTTTTTAAGGACTTTTCACAAAATAGTGCAGCTTGGTTTCCGAGCGAGCACCGCAAGTGAGCCGTACCAGAGGTACGGTGAACGCGAAGCGCAGATCGGGGGCCAAGATGTGCATTTTGTGAAAGTCCTAAAGCTTTAGTAGTAAATATACTCCAAAAAGCCCTAATATGAAAATAATTAACCCCGAGATAATAACCTGTAACATGCCCCGGATGATGATCTTTTTGCCCAAGGGGTTGCGCCCCATAGAAGTCATACCGCTGCGAATACCACCGTACATGAGAATGCCAGCCACAAGCGTCGATATAGCCAACACTACCAACCCTATGTACACCCGAACAGCTGCCACCGGCTTGCCGGCAATAGCCTCTGTTGCGCGCTGCAAGAACTGAGGTAGGTCCGGCTCGTGCCCTTTCATGAGCGGGTTGCGCGAGATACCGATCTCGACAGCAATACGCCCCATCTTTACGTCGCGTTCGGCCCCAGCACTATCCTTGATCTTGGTCGAGCCTATCACTACGCTGCCGCCGTCGAAGGCCGCCAGGGCTTTGCCGACTACCATGGGTTCTTTGTCGGTCGCCTTGGCTCCCACCCCTGTAATGGCAGATAGGGTTACATAATCACCCGCTTTGATGTCACCGTTTTGCGAACTGACCACCACGTCGTAACGCCCAGCCGTGGCCACAAAGGCTTTCTGGCCATCACTCGACAGCGTTACAGCGGCATCGTTAGAGTTCACCACCACGCCATGCATCTTGTCCATCTCCCCCAGCTTCAGTGGAGTGACCTTATTCACATCGTCCTGCTTCAGCCGAACAATCAAGCCCAGCTGCAGAGGTTGGTCAGTCGCATATCCCTGTATAAAAGCCGTCTGAGCACCCAAAGGATTGGTCAAACCCAGCCACACCAAAAAAACCAAGCCTGTGGCAGCCAGCAGCCTTGGAAGAGAGATGAGATTCTTGATCTTTGTCTTCATGTTTCTGTAATAAAACCATAATCATTATAAGTCTAAACTACTCCCCTACACAACCAGAGAGGCAAGAGCTTTGACTGTGGTATCTACATCTTCTGCGGTGGTTGCTACGCCCATAGTAAAGCGCAGGGAGGCTTGGGCATCCTGCTCGCTCAATCCCAAAGCGCGCAACACATGCGACGGCTCGTCGTTGCTAGCGCTGCAAGCCGAGCCCGCCGCAGCTTGAATACCTGCTTCATCTAAGGCCATAATCAGCCGCTCGTTATCCTGGCCCGGAATAGTCGCATGCACATTGTTTGGCAAACGGTGCTTTTTACTACCGTTAATCACCGCCCCCAGAATAGACCGCTCAAGTTCTTTCATAAATTGCTGCTGCAAAGCCTGTAACCGATGCGTCTCATCGTGCCGACGGGCCTGGGTCAATTCCAGCGCCTTGGCTAGACCCATGATGCCAGCTACGTTTTCGGTGCCGCTGCGCAGCCCACGTTCTTGCCCACCGCCCAAGGTCTGGGGTGCCAGTTGTACGCCCGCCCGCACATAGAGCAACCCACTTTGTTTGGGGCCATAGATTTTGCCACCGTTAACGGTCATCAGATCCACGCCCAGCCGGCTGATATGCAGGTCTAAATAATTGGCTGCTTGGCAGGCGTCGGTATGAACATAGAGAGGTAGATTGTTGCCAGCCTGCTGACGCTGCTTGCGCACCGTCTCTACCAGCTGTGTAATCTGGCGAATAGGCTGAATCGTACCAATCTCGTTGTTGGCATACATAACGCTCACCAAAATCGTGTTGCTGTCTATCAATTTCTGCAAAGCGTCCAGGTCCACCCGGCCGTCGGTGGCTACCGGCGTCTCTTTACAAGCGTACTGGTGGGCTGGCCGCAGGACCGACTCGTGTTCGATGGCACTGACCACCACATTGGCCTCTGGGAACTCATGCATAATGCCCTGGATGGCCAAATTATTAGCCTCGGTACCGCCAGCTGTAAAGAAAATCTCGGCCGGTCGGGTACCCAAAATACCAGCGATACCAGCCCGCGCAGTGGCAATATCTTTAGCCACAGCCTTGGCCGACAAATAAAGAGCCGAGGGATTATAAAACTGCTGCATAAAGTACGGCTGCATAGCCGCCAACACCGCAGGGTCCATGGGCGTAGCCGCCGCATAATCCATATAAATCAATTTCATCTCTTTGGTCATAAGTTTTACCAGTATATTTTACAAAAACTTTCTGGATTCACTCCAGAAAGTTTTTATCTGATTGAGGGAAGAACAGCCCGAGAACTTGTTTCTCGGCGCGTTAGGAGGTGAGAAATGCCAGTGGCATTTTGCAAGGCAATCTTCTCTTGAAAACTTTGTTTTCAAAGATGAAGTTGCGGGCCCGCTGAAAGTGGGAAATCATCCCCTCCTAAACTACAAATGCATACAATTCAGAACGAACCCGCTGCTGGTACTGTTCCATAGCATTCTGCAGGTTGATAGCCTCTTGGCGAGTCAGCGAACGGTATTGACCACCCTGTGACTTGATAATGCCATTGGGACGGATGTCGTAGCGAGTAGTAGCAGCTTGGTGCTGACCATTTTCGTCAACCCACTCTTCGTGCCATACCCACGTGCGCTCATCTAGGCAGAAGAACTCGCGGCGGCCGCCCTGGGCAACCGGACCGAATAGCTCGCCACCAATACGCGCTTCGTGGCGGATAAGGTTGCGGTACAAATCAGCTCGTCGCTGAGCTTCTTTTTGGGCGATAACGCCTTTAACCAGTTTGGAGATCATGGTAATCCTCATACTCTGCAGTTGGGACAGCTGCGTCGTTAGCTGCACGAAGGCTGCGTTGAGCGTCTAGGTCAATGACGGGCGCAGGTGCTGCAACTCGTTCATCCACATACATAGCTTGCTGGGGTACTTCTGGGGTCTGTGGCTGGTCGGTACGATTTTGGCGGTATGTTTCCATATCTACCACGATACCCATTTTTTCAAAAGCAGCCGCACTCCGCCGTCTGGTTTCATCCAGGTGTGCTACTCGGGCAGCACCAACAATCTCGGCCCCTGTTCTAGGGCCAAACTGCTCACGCGAAATTTCTGCCGGATCAACCGGCTGTTGTTGGAAAGACATGTAACTCCTAAATGTTGAATAGATCTATTGCATTGTGCGTTGTAGCGGTTGCCAAATCTTCAAGGCGTTCGCCCCGAAGCTTTGCCAAAAACTCCGCGGTTACTCGCACATGCTTTGGCTGGCACATTGTACCACGGAATGGAACAGGGGTCAAGTACGGAGCATCAGTTTCTAGTAATAATCTATCAATTGGCACTTTCTGGGCCGCCGTTAGCTGTTCCTGCTGCTTAGAGAACGTCACAATGCCATTTATCCCCACATACAGCCCTCGTTTTAGTATCTGTGCCAATTCCACCTCTGTTGCAGTAAAGCTGTGGATGACTCCCCGCAACCCCTTGTAGCTGTCAAAAATGGGCCAAAAGTCCTCAAATGCGTCGCGCACATGGAAAATAACCGGCAATTTGTGCTCTGTTGCGATATCTAGCTGAAATTTCAGCATTTTCTTCTGAGATTCGCGTGGCGAGTGTTCATAGTAATAATCCAGCCCTACTTCCCCTATGGCCACCACCTTGGGCTTACGCGCCAGATCATGGAACTGTTGCAGCGCCTGGTGATCGTCCACATATGTTGCCGCCTCGTGCGGATGCAGCCCAATAGTTGCCCATACGTTATCTCTGCCGTAGGCAAACTTTATGGCCGCCTGGCTGTCCTTCAGCGTACAGCCCACACATAAAACTTTCGTGACGCCGTCAGCGGCCGCGGCCGCCAAAACATCGTCAGGATCAAGCTGATAGTCCGAGAACTGGACATGGCAATGAGTATCAACCAACTGCATGATCTTATTGTACCGTGTGGTACAACCCTAGTCGGAAAATACAGTCCAAGACTGCTTTGCTCACAAGACCGTCTATAGCCTGTCCAGCGCCCACTGCTTGGCGCACTTTGGTAGAAGATGCACACATGTCCAGGACCTCTTGCGGCAAAGGCACGTGACGCACCACAGCAGAGGCTGGTGGGCAACTATCACCGTGACGTTCCACAACCAGCATCGGCAGCGTTGCTTGCAACTGTTTTCCGCCCCGCCAGGTTGGCATAGCCCGATAGCTATCCGCCCCAAACACGAACCAAAAGTCATGCTGGGGATACGTTGCTTGCAAGACCTGCACGGTAGTGATTGTCTCTGTTGGGCGCGGCAACTGCATTTCGAAATCGGTAATCACCAGACGTGAATTATCACCAAATACCTGCTGACCAATACAAGCCAATAATTCTAGACGAGACGCGTCACTGCTCATCCCTGGTTTATCTTCTCGTACGCCAGACGGCATGATCCAGATTTGATCAAAATCTGACATGGCCAGGCAGGCAGCAATGATCGCTTCATGGGTAAGGGTCGGTGGATCAAAGGTACCGCCAAAGAGGGCAATTTTCATAAGAGGGTCCTTTTTCATGTTGTAAGTGTTATATTGACACTTACTATGCAATACTGTATTCTACGAAGTAATTATTGTCAACGTAACACTAACCAGAAGGGAAGTGACCCTGGAAAAATCAGCCGATAGCAACTATATACGCGTAGCAACTGCCTGCCCCGAGGTAGCCCTAACCGACGTTGCCACTAACACGCAGCATATCAAGGACCTCTATAGCGATGCTATCGACGCAGATGCTGCTCTGGTGGTCTTTCCAGAGATGTCGGTAACTGGTTATTCCATCGGTGACCTAGTCCAAAATAATCAGCTTTTGGCCAACGCCCGAACTGGATTGACGCAGTTGGCCGAGGCCACCGCCAATAAGCCGACCGCCATGGTAGTCGGTCTACCCCTGGCAGTCGGCAGCGCTATCTATAACTGTGCGGCTGTTTTAGCAGATGGCCAGGTTAAGGGCATCGTCCCCAAGTCCAACATGCCCACTTATGGCGAATTTTATGAAAAACGCTGGTTCCAAGCCTGGGATCAGCCAAATATAGAGGTGGAAGTAGCCGGAAAAGCAGTTCCCTTTGGTACTGATTTGCTGCTTGACATCAATGGCACCAAGGTTGGCGTGGAAATCTGTGAAGATTTGTGGGTTGCCGATCCGCCCAGCCGCAAACTGGCCGAAAATGGCGCCCACATCATAGCCAACCCCTCCGCTTCGCCGGAGCTGATCGGCAAGGCTGATTATCGCCGACAACTCGTAGCCCAACAGTCAGCCCGGCTGGTAATGGCCTACCTATACGCCGGCTGCGACCCGTCCGAGTCGACCATGGACATTGTCATGAGCGGTCACCAGTTGATTGCCGAAAGCGGCCGCATTGTGGCCGAACGCACGCCACTATCAGACGAAAGCCGGCTGCAAATTGCCGACATAGACATTCAACACCTGGAGCACGACAAGCGCAAAGACACCAATACTGTGGTAAAAACAGGGGCGCAGATCATCCGCTGTGGTATAGATCCCAACCGTTTCACCCCTGATCTCAAGCTCAATAAATATCCATTTTTGCCCCCAGAAGACAGTGCCGAGCGCGAGCAACGATTGGACCGTGTCATTGCCATTCAGGCCACTGGTCTGGCGCAGCGCGCCAAAAGTAGCCACCAGGAACGAGTTGTCCTGGGGCTGTCAGGGGGACTGGATTCCACCCTGGCGTTGCTGGTGGCCGTAGAGGCAGCCAAGCGCCTTGGCAAGGAACCAAAAGATTTTATCCATACCATCACCATGCCTGGCGAGGCCAGTTCTGACCGTACCCAAAGCAACGCCGTCAAACTGGCACAGAGTCTGGGCGTACCTAACACCCAAATCCCTATCGGCAAGCTCAGCCAGGAACAGCTTTTGGCCCTCGGCCACGATGGTGAAACGCAAGATATCACTTACGAAAATGTCCAAGCCCGCCTGCGCACCAGCATTTTGTTTAATTACGCCAATAAAGCAGGCGGCATGGTGCTAGGAACAGGCGACCTAAGTGAAATTGCCCAAGGGTGGTGCACCTACAATGGCGACCACATGAGCCACTACAACGTCAACGCCAGTATTCCTAAAACACTCGTGCGACATCTGGTCGCTCATCTGACCACCAAGCCATCACACGAAACAAGCAAAACTACCCTAGAAGACATTCTGCAGACACCCGTATCGCCAGAGCTGGTAAGCGCGCAGCCAGGCCAAATCAGCCAAGAGACCGAAGCAATCATCGGCCCCTACGCCCTGACCGACTTCTTCCTGTATTACCTCATCCGCTGGGGTGATGCGCCCAACAAAATCCAGTTCCTAGCCGAGCAAGCGTTTAAAGACGATTACTCACCAGAGGAAATCAGTAAGTGGCTCGGTTCATTCCTCAAGCGCTTCACCCAGAACCAATTTAAACGCTCAGCCATGCCCGACGGACCAAAGGTGGGCTCAGTAGCCCTCAGTCCCCGTGGTGACTGGCGCATGCCGTCTGATATTCCCTCTACAGCCTTGTGGTCCTAACGAACTGCTAGCAGGCCTAGGTCGCGAGCGACCGCATATGCCGGCCCATGGTAATCAACCGGCCCCTCAACGCCCTTTTGAGCGTTGAGCATATCAGCAATTCGATGGTTCATATCAAAGGGCCGATAGGTCACAGGCTTGCCACGCTCACGCATCTTGGCAATACTCACGGCCGTAATATTACCGCCACCGTATGCTGCGATACTATCACTAGCACCAAGGAATGTGCGAGTGGTAGGCGAAAGCAGTCCACTTGCCCGCTGTTCATAGCGATACCCGCCCCATCCCTGATCTTTGACCACTACCAGCTCATCCACACCGTCGGTGACCTCTTCGTTACGGCCAACAGCCGTGCTGGCAACGATTCCCAAAGTATGAAAACCAAGTTCTTTTATAACCGGATACAATCGGCCAATGCCGTAAGGAGTAGCGCCGATGGCAATAGCCGTTTCCTCTGGATCAAGCGCCTCCAGATCCTCTACCACCGCATCAACCAGTCCGTCCGGATCTTCGTACTCTAGCAGCGAGTAACCAAACAGAGCGTGGACCTGCATGCCGTGTTCTCTGGCCTTGCGTATGGCGCTTATAACTCCCAGCGGCTTGACGACCCCCATCTTGAGCCGGTTCTTTCCGGAACCGTCTGCGTTAATGATGTTGGCCATGTTGCCAATAAAAGCATCTGTAAAATATTCGTCTGTCGACACTAGGTCGCGACAAGTGGCCAGCAAGTCCTCCTGCGAGATCTGATCGTCCGAGACCAGCCGATACAAATCAGCCGCACCCTGAGCAATAGCCAGCCTAGTTCTGGCAAAGTCGCTGCCCAGGGTCGTACTACGCCTTCCTGGCAGGTCAAAAAAGTTGCCAGACAGCTTACGGAAGACGTGAGCCAGCACAGTGGCACGCTCACCCATAAAGTGCTCGACCACCGTGCCGTCAGTGGCTTCAAACGGCATACGCTCGCCAGGGGTGCGCATGATGGCGTCTGCGATTGTGTCACGGGTGGGATCGTAGGCGTCTTCGTGCAGAATCTCGAACAAAATCATACGCATGGCAACTCGACGATCCCACTCCTCACCGGCGGCTATGCCCTCTAGGTCAACTGCCGGTAACAGCGTCTCGTGTATAAGCTTGGTGGCATCTTCACAGTATTTGCGCATACTCACGCCTTCACGTTCGGCACCTAGCAGCAACTCTTCATACAGCCTGCGAGTATGGTTGACATCATGATGGAAGAATTCATAAGGTGTCTGCGGGCGACCATCGACCGTCAGCGTATCTGTTGAAGCCCCGACAATTCCTATCGGCACGCCGCGAACCTTCAAAAGATCAAAGGCCGTCAGGCCGGCCGTTGATGGCAGCACAAAATAATCATCTTCGCGCGGCAGAGTGTGCCAGTCATACTCGAACCGTTTGGTGTGGTAAATCGGTGGCGAGTCTGGCTCGTTCACCCGGGCAACGACGTCAAAAAATGCAACCGTGTCTTCTATCAGATCAAGCGTGCTGGTATATCCAAAGGTTCCTTCGTCAATCTTATCCTGAACATTTCGAATAACACGATCGCGCATCTTGCTTGTCGCAGGAGAGAGATCGCAAGCAGCCAGGACTTGCTGCTTGTTAACCAAGTCATAATAGAGCGTCTTCAGGGTAGCACCGAACTCTGGGAATAATGCCTCCATGCCGCCTTCTGTCCGACGCTTGTTGAACTCATCGTATACCGCTAGCGGATCACTCAGCAGGCGGTCCATAGCAGCCTGTTCTTCGGCCTTCGCTTCGACCTTATAGGATTCTGGCAGTTCCTCACGGCGCCACTCAGCTGGCTCGCCGTCGTCTAGAACCACCTCTGTAAAGTACGTGGCCTTATCTAGGGCGCGGCTGGTAGGCTGTTCGGGATACGCTTCGGTTCGGCGCAACTCGTACGGAAAATCATCGCTGTCGGCCGCAACCTGAAAGCTATACGTAACGTGTGCCAGGTGATTCTCTGCCTGCGTAAGTATGGGCATGAGCCCCGGATCACTGGACTGATCAGGGTATAACGCCGCAAACTCCTCGGGGTTTTCGGCTATGTCGTGTAGACGGTCCAGAAAATAACCGACTTGTTCGCGGTTTTCTGCCTCTGCACCATCATATACACCGTCTCTCTCAATAGATACTGACACGTCCAAAACATCCTTATTTTAATTTATAATAACATTTTTGTGCAATTTGTGCAATACTTTAGTGTACAATATACAATAATCTGGTATAGTGAGTCTATCGTGAAGTATGCTACCGAATATGTGCCCCCGATCCTTGTAGTCGATAGCGTCATCTTTCAGTTGGTCGATAACCAGCTGTGCGTATTGTTAATCCGCCGATCCCAAGACCCATTCACAGGCGTCCGTGCCCTTCCTGGTGGATACAACGCCCAAGGTCAAACCACTAGAGACGCTATGGCACGCGTCCTCAAAACTAAGACCGGCTTGAACACAAAAGACCTGCCCTTGATCGAGCAGCTCTATACCTTTGACACCGTAGCCCGTGACCCCCGTGGTCACGCCGTATCAGTCACCTACATGGGACTGGGTAAAGACCTCGTGCCCGTCAGCAGTACCACTACGCAAGAGCCAGAGTTCTTTCCTGTAAAACAACTGCCTGACCTTGCCTATGACCACGGCAGCATCATCCAGTACGCCCACGATCGCTTGCAGGCCAAGGTGACCTATACCAACGCCGTATTCTCGCTATTGCCAGAGTTCTTTACCCTTACCCAGTTACAATCTGCCTACGAGGCCATCTTGGGCCGCGAGCTAGACAAACGCAATTTCCGCAAGAAATTCCTCAGCCTAGACCTTATTCACGCCACCAACGAATACCGCCGCGAAGGTGCCCACCGACCCGCACAGCTGCACACCTTTAATAAACAATCACTCGAGACCCTCGTCCGCAGCTTTGATTAACAAGTAATAAATATTTCACATGGCGGGAAGGAGGATGGGCTAAAGAGCCTTTCTACTGTTACTTCCGCGCCATGACCTGGCAGGCATATATACATGACTGTAAGGATTTATACTCCACAGAGAAAAAGAGAGCTTACGGGAAGGACCGGGTGGTTGAAGGGCCGAAGCCACATTGACATGCCGTCAATCTCCAACCACCCGGTCCTGGCATCACCCGTCAGATCAGGCGAGCACCTTGGCGGTCACCGGCTGGCCGGCGGCCATGGCACCGAAGTTGAACTCGTCGTTCTTGACGCCCTCCACGAAGGCATCCCACTCGCCGCGGGTGAAGGTGAGGGTCGGACCCTGCCGATCCTTCGTGTCGCGCACGACGACGTTGCCGTCGACGACAGCTGTCTCCACGCACTGCATGCCGTCGCTGAACGAACTCGTCAGCCAGTCGATGGTGCTGTCCTGGTGCTGTGACATTGATATTGCCTCTCCTGTAGCTGTCGACTACACCCTGGTGGGTGAGCCTCCCGGTTTCCTGAGTAAACTACCTCAAGGTGGGATGGCTACACGCTACTAAAGCGTGCACCTATCCCACCTTGAACTTTCTCTTATGAAGGTACAAATGGCCCTTAAAATAAGGGTCATTCATGTAACGTCCCCCATCTGCCATGCAAATGAGGGGTGCCGAACAAGTCTAAGATGTAAGGGGCTTGGGTTCTGTTAAAAATCACACAATGGCAGTTCATTTTTTGTTGCATGTAGCCTCAAACTTCTTGGGGGCTCAGTACAAAAGTTCATATACTTAGTAGAGCAGGCGCAAAGGAAAAATGAGTATGGGCGTCGCATCCGTTCACCTCTTATAAATTATTGACAAATATTAAGTATTAAAGTATAATAAACATATTCTCAGGTGGTCGCACTTGCGTATCATTTGAGCACTTTGACATGTCAGGCAAATCGTTTGGGATATGGATACGAGCCATCTTGTGATGTTTCATATCCATACCCCAACCGAGAAACGAGATTCCGTGATCCCCAAGTCCGTCCGCAAGTGGACGCTCCGTCTGATGGTCGTCGGTGTCGGCGTCGTGGCTTACATCACCAAGCCCTGGTGGCGTGGTGAGAAGCTCGACCTGCCCTCGCGACATGTCCTCGACACGTCGACCCGCCAGATCGCCAACGAACGCCACGTCGGCTTCGACGAGGCCCAGCGCCTGGAAGCAACACCACGATGATCGAACGAGTCCGGAGAGTCTTCGGCCTCACCCGAGCCATCGTCGCGTTTCGCAACCCCCAGCAACAGGAGACATCCATGATCAAGAAGATCTTCGTCGGAACCGTCCTCGCGGCCGTTGGTACCATCGGTGCCATCATGGCCTACGACGCCGCCAGCGCCGACCGCGACCAGCGCATCGTCCGCGGCATCAGGACCATGGCCCGCACTCCGTGGACCCCGGTCAACAACGTCCGCGACCGCTACCAGCGGCGTGCCCGACGGCAGCAGGAAGTCACATCCCCCACCTGACCCCGGAGGTCAGATCATGAGCCAGACCCTCAAGCGCCTCATCATGGCACTCGGTGTCCTCGGCATCGTTGCCCTCATCACCGAGGTCGTGACGCTCGACGTCAAGATCGACTGGACCAACATCGGCGGCTCCACCGGAGACACCGCGCCCCAGGACGATCACGACGTGCAGCAGAGCTGAACCAGTTGGGGTGCCTCGTGGCGCTAGTATTGCCACGAAGCACCCCGCTGGCCTCGGCCTCTTCTCTCGTTCCGCCTGACATGTCATATCACTTATTCGAAAACCACAGCCACCCACCTGGTGGTATTTTTATATATAAAATTAGACCCCCATCCCTGCATCTTCCATACCATGAGGCACGAAAGAAGAGAAATGGGGGCCAGGGCCTCTTGTCGGAACTACTCCTGTGCTGGCTCGAGACGCCTCGCCCCTTGGGGTTGCGTGGTCTCGAGTGGCGCTGAGATGCTAGAAATCACTAAGGTCTCTGAGCCAAAGAAACTGGCACATATCACCATCTGGCGGCGGAAGCCATCGTCACCGGTGGCGCGCACCGTAAACTGGGCATCGTCGAACTTTCCTTTGCAAGTACTGTTCCCAAAGCCCCACACCGTTGCCTTGTCAATGACCTCAACGTCCGAGTATTCGGCTCGTTCAGTGGCATCGATGGCTACCTGGTCAGAGATCATGGCAGCCTGCACAGGTATGGACAACAGAACAAGAACGATCAAAGCCGCCACTACGCCGACAATAACTACACCCAGGTGCTGATCCGTCAGCTTCCAGGGGAACCAAGGCTTCTGTGGAGCGGGCTCGTAGGCACTGAGGTCAGCTGGTATGTAGGGGGGATATGGATCGTAAGGTGGCAAGATGACCTCCAAGGTCACAGAGTAAGTACGGATAGAAAAAAACGCACTGTATGCGCTTATCTCTAGCCGTACTATCTGACAAGAAGCTGTAAAGGTACCCTGGAGCAAAAAGCTCTACAAAAGTAGAATATATTATACTATTTATATTGTATTGAGTCAACAACGAGTCCAGGCCAACTCTTTTGGCCAGACGGTCGCGCTTGAGCTACAATGTGCATACGCTAACCGTCTAACAAAGACAAAGACAGCGCTCGGACCAGACCTCGGAAAGACCGTCACCGTAGAAAAAATAGTCCGTAACCTTGCCGCCAAAGACTACGACGCAATCATAGCCCAGTAAGCAGTTCGTGCTCCGTAGAAAGCATCGTGAATTGTGTCTTGCACACACTACCTCTTGACGAAACCAGCAATTCCATGTGATGCTGAGGCATCCCTTGCCGTTGACACCTTCGGAGGAACAGTGACGGAACATCCGGGAAGCACTACAACACCACACACGGCTCGCACCATACTGGCCTTTATGGCTACTACCGAGCAGCTCGAGCTCGCCTGCGCCCAGCTACTAGATGACCCGCTGATTACCGCAGTAGGAGCATCGAGCAAGCCTTCAGCGATACTGACCATTACCAAATCACCACGTGTGATGTGGCATGTGATCCAGCCAACTATAGAAAAAGTGCTCAGCAGCATTATGGATGGACCGCTGAACATCAGCATCGTTGCAAGCGGCTACACTGGTGGGGTCGCATTCTTTGTTACCAAGTCCCACGCTCAGCGACATACGCTCACCATCAGCATAGAGGGAGGGGTTTATGAGGAGCTGCTGTTACTCTGTGAAGAGCAAGGCATCACCATCACCGACCTCGTAAGGCGTGGCGTCGTCCTTCACAAGTTCTTGTGGGAACATCGTGACAAGAAGCTCAACGAACTGCTCCGGCTGCTTGGGATGTAGAAATCAGTGCAACGTGCCAGGAGCGTGCGAATGTTACGCGGCAGCTTAGCCGGGCATTCGCCGCTCACTGGTACTATTTATTTTGCAAAAAAGAACCCCATACACAGGGGTTCTTTTTTTGAACAAGCATCATACAGTAAGTGTTGACAAGACACTAAGGTTGCGTTAGTATCAGAGCAATACTTACTTAGTGTATTTAGAACAATAACTAATCAAACAGGACAGTGAAGATGGAAAACTCGCCCATAACCTACGGACCAGAACTGGAGAGATCTTACATCACCTCCGGCCTAGACTATTACAAGCCCACGATGAGCCAGTTGGCGCACGAGATAGAGCCAGACGCCGAGGTCACCTTCACCCTAAAAAACAGAGGTGAACAGAGGTTGGTGGAATACATCGAGCCAGAGCAGTTGCAGGCCCGGTTAGACACTATCCAGGGGCGTGGCTTTAACCAAACCGAACTAGACTACATGGCCAGTCTGCATGACAGCCAGGGCGTACGCGTCTTTGCTGATTCGTTCCTGCAACACATTGCCGACACTCCCCTGCCAGAAGCAACCGTCACTATAGAAGACAACGACATAGCCGTACATACCACCGGCGAGTGGAGCATGGCCACCTACTGGGAAACCGTGGTCATGAGCGAAGTCAACGAACTGTATTTTGAAAGCTATGTGACCAAAAACGGCCTGGATATCTTCGAAGTCTACGACGAAGGCGACCGCCGCTTGAGCGAAAAGATCGAGATACTGCAACAAAACCCAGACATCAAAATTGTCGACTTTGGTACCCGCCGTCACTTCTCGCACCGCTGGCAACGGCACGTGACAGAACGCCTGGTCAACGAGTACCCGGACAATATGGTAGGTACCAGTAACGTCGCCCTGGCTAATGCCCTGGACATCAAGCCCATCGGCACCTTTGCCCATGAAATGCCCATGGTCTACGCCGGCCTGGCCGACAGCCGTGGCCAAGACATCCGGGCTTCGCATCATCAGTTCTTAGAGGATTGGCACGACCGCTACGGCGAAGACCTGTCTACCGTCCTGACCGACACTTTCACCACCAACTTCTTCTTTTCAGACTTTACATCAGAGCAAGCCGCCGAGTGGCGGGCCCTGCGTCATGATTCGGGCGATCCCATAGAATTTGGCGAACGCGCCCTGGCCTTTTACGAACAACATGGCATAGACCCTACCACCAAAACCATTGTTTTTAGCGACGGTCTAAATATCGAAGAAATCGTGAAACTACACAATCATTTCAAGGATCGCGTTGGTGTCATCTTTGGCTGGGGCACCACACTGACCAACGACCTCGGCATTCCGCCATTGAATATCGTTATGAAAGCCACCGAGGTCGATGGCACGCCCACCGTCAAGCTGAGTGACAACCCCGGCAAACACACCGGCCCTGCCGGAAAAATAGCCCTGTACCAACACATTTTTCAAGAGGAGATCACAGCATGAGCCCCGAAATGCGTAATGCCGAACCACCCCACCCCGAAGAGATTATCCGCCGCGGCAGCATAGAGCTACTGGCCCAACGCGTCAAAGATCAGGCTTGGCCTGGCTATCCGCCATACGAAGAACGCATCCAGGCAGACAACCTGCTGTATGTACCAGAACAACACAACGTGCTGCTACCCACCGACTATGGCTGGGTCAACCAAGCTGACCTAGCTGACGCTAGTTTTCGTAAGGAATATCCGGACACCGTCACCCAGTTTGATGCTGAGGGGCGCCCCTTGCACCCCTGGTTCTGGGACATGCTCCAGAGCGAAGCCGGTGTGCTAGGTGGCAAAGGTGCCTACTGGGAATGGGGACCGAATTACACCGCCGACCCCATCATCGTTCGTCACGACCTAGAAGAGCCGCATGTACTGCTCATTCAACGCTCGGATACGCACGGCTGGGCGCTGCCCGGTGGCTTTGTAGATCCTGGCGAAACCGGATTCTATGCGGCCATGCGCGAAGCTGGGGAAGAAACTGGTCCAGATATACAAATGGCCCTCCGCCGACCCGGCGTGGGTATGCACCTGGTATATCAGGGCCCCGTAGCCGACCTGCGAGCGACCGCCCATGCCTGGCCCGAAACTACAGCAGTGCGATTTGATATCCCCGATCATGTAGCCACCGAACATTTACTAGAGATGCAGTGGGAAGGCAACGATGAAGCAGGCGAAATCGAAGCCGTCGCCTGGGTGCCTCTGAGCGAGATTGGCAACCGACTGCATGGCTCCCACCGCTTTCTTATCGAGACTGCTCTGGCTGCTTGACCAGCAGCCGTGAAGCCAAGAACTTCACTGAGTCCTGTCACCTTAACGTCGGTAGACTTCTCGACGGTGCTGTAGGTGCAGAATTACAATGTTTTGTGCATCCACGTCAAAAAGAATTCGGTAGGTACCCACCCGAAAACGATACTGAGCGTCCGCTGGTTTGTTAAAGGTTCTGCAAAAGTGGTTGCATGCGAACGTCAATGAGTCATAAAATCATAAGCGTCTCGTTCAAAATCCGAGCGAGGCTTTTGCAGTGGGGAGGCGTTAAAACCACCCCATATACAAGGAGCATGTTCATGACACACAAGCTAAAGATCAGGGTTCCTGCAGAACACCGCACGGCGTTCTCGGGCACCAACGGCAGCAGCTTCACCTTCGATGAGGCCGCCCATCCCGAGAAGGGCATCCATGGCGTTGCCATGTCAAGCAATGCCATGGCACCGGCAGACCAAGATCGGGTGCTGTGGGTCAACCAGGAGCAGTTCGAGGCACTGTCACGGTACGTGTTGGCTCACCCCCAACTTCCGCAGGCTGGGACGTACTCCGTCCGCGGTACGGACCTGGTGCTGACCATCAGCGACGACCAGATCTTGTTCATCCACGGAGATGGCACAACCGTGTACGACCCAGATCTCAGCGCCTGGTCGGGCATGGTCCAGCACTTCCGTGACGGTCGTCGGCCCGGCCAACCCGTCACCGACGGACCGATTCTGGCCGTCGCCTAGCGAGTCACAGCAATACGGGTTTGGCTCGGACTGTCTGTCTTTTTATGGCAGTCCGGGTCACACTCGATCGAACATATCCCTTACTCCCCACTGCCCTTAACCTGCCTTAAACATTTCTACGCAGACTTGGCAGCAGCTACTTCTTTCCGGGGAAACAGCGTGCCTTCTATGGGCTGGATAACACCCTGTTCGAACACATGACGCATCTTAAGCGCGGTTTCGGGCATGAATGGTTGCAGCATTTGGGCAATTTCTAGCAAGCAGCCGACTTGGTAAGCAAGCACTTCGGCCAAGTGTTCTTTGTCACCTTCCTTGGCAATTACCCATGGTTTTTGTTCGTCAATATACTGGTTGAGGCCACGGACTTGCTCCCAGACTTCCTCCAGTGCACGGTCAAATCGGAAGTTATCGAGCGCCTCTAGGTACTGTGATGTATCGTGTTCGGCTCCAGGGATATTACCGATAATGCCGTTTTGGTATTGTTTGATCATAGCGGCGGTACGCTGCACAGCGTTGCCCAACTCGTTCGCGAGCTCACTGTTATAGACCTCCAGCAATCGGTTGGCGCTGAACTCGCCATCACCATAGCTGGGGATATGGCGCAGCAGGTAATAGCGGAGGACATCGGCCGAATATTCGTTGATGATATCCATAGGGCTGATCACATTGCCGAGGCTTTTGCTCATCTTGACACCGCCAGAGGCATTGATAAACCCGTGCACATACAGAGTTTTGGGCAAAGACACGCCCAGGCCCAACAATATGGCGGGCCAGATAGCTGCGTGGAAACGAATGATATCTTTGCCAATCACTTGTACGTTGGCGGGCCAGAACTTTTTAAAATCTTCGTGTTCGGGATAGCCCAGAACCGTCAGGTAGTTCATGAGCGCCTCGAACCAGACATACATGACCTGCGTGTCATCGCCTGGGGCCGGGATACCCCACGATATCTTGTCTTTAGGTCGAGAAATACTGATGTCTGTCAGGCCATCTTTGATAACATTCAAGATCTCGTGCTTGCGGGTGGCAGGCACAATCCGGAAACTACCACTTTCTATGGCGGTCTGAATTTGTGGCGCGTATTTGGTCAGTTTGAAGAAGTAATTCTCTTCTTCTATCGTCTCGTATGGTTTGTCATGGTGGGGACATACGCCCTTGTTGTCTTTGGCCTGAGCCTCGGTCACAAACGCTTCGCAGCCGGTACAGTACAATCCACTGTAGTTGCCTTTGTAGATGTCACTAGCCAGGGCTTTCCAGATCAGCTGGGCCCGCTGCTCGTGTCCGGCGTCTGTCGTGCGAATGAAACGGTCGTTGCTGATGTTTAGCGCTTTGGCCAAATCCCGAAAGTTCTGGCTCATCTTCCCAGCAAACTCTTGGGGGGACAGTTTTTGTTCGGCTGCCTTTTCGGCAATCTTGCCGCCATGTTCGTCGGTGCCAGTACTAAAGATAACCGGCCTCTTTTGCACACGTGCGTGTCGAGCCAGTACGTCAGCCATGATAATTTCCATAGCAAAGCCAATATGCGGCTCGCCATTAACATACGGAATAGAGGTAGTAATGTAATAATTCATACGGTTTAAGTGTACCTGTTTATGAGTGATAAGAGAAAACTAAGAGAATAAGAATATCTACGCCCGCCCGGGCATCATAGTCATAGACTGGCGGTAGATATGTGTCATAAGTATTATTATAACACCTTCTAAAAGATACTAGCCGTTCTGCTCTTCGTCGGATCTAAAGCTTTCTAATAATTCCGGAGGATATTTCTCGGAGCCAAAGAATGGGAAGAGCCGACCCTTCACTTCAGCGATATACCTTCCTTCGTACAAGTCACTAGTCAAAGTCTCCACATCCTTGTACAAAAGCTTCACTTCAGTAGCGTCAGCCCATTGGCACATAAAAGCCAATACTGCTTGTTCGTCATTATAGTCACCCGAATCCTCCGAAAAACTAAATTCACAGTACTTACGACCCATACCATAACGACCAACACCGTACAAAGTCAGCCTATTGTAAAGCCCCCAGCTTGTTCGTATTTTATGACCGCTAGCTCTGGTGGATCTGCCTCGTCAAACGAGAGTCCTAAGTTAAATAGGTCAGAAAACTTCTTCAGGTTCTTGTAGAATTCCATATGTCGTATTAAAACATAGCCATCGAAGTTAAGCGACCGAGACGCGACAACTCCCAACCCCTACGCCAACGTTACCCATCCTGCTTGCAGAGCACTATTTCAGGGTCGCATTTCAGGGTCGAACCCTGTTTCACTATTTCAGGGTTCGACCCTGAAATATGCTAGAAGAGGCAGGCTTGCCGGGGTAGCTCTTATGGCTCCCGCGCTGTCGGCTTAACTGAAAGCCATTTGTCTGCAAGACCCGAATCAACTGACGAGCGGTTAATGCTTTCATGTAGTCGGATTAAGCCAGGATCACCTCTGCGATGATTGGATGGGTAGCATGATCAGGGATTGCTTGGTGGGTTGCTTTTAGCTCTTCCAGCCACAACCCTCAGACCTCGGCAGCCTTTTCCTGAGCCTATTCAAATGTGTGACCAAACGTAACGCACCCCGGGAAGTCCGGGAAAGATACCTCAAAGCCTCCGTCAGAACTAGGATTAAATAGAGCGATATAACCAGCCGTGACATGAGCCTGTTTCATACCAACAGTATACCATCCACCTGTGGCAAAAGAATTCAACACGTGCCGGTAGGGGTGGGAGGCCGCCAGAGCTAGAACAGAGATGCTTGCTGGGGTGGTTTTTCTGTCTCGATGCCAAGCGCCTTGAGCAGCCGCTCGACAAAGGGTGCTTGGGCGGGGTGGAGTTTTTGCATTGCTTTGTCTGGCGTGAACCAGCCAGCTTTATCTACTTCTCTGAATTCTTGCTCTTTGCCGCTTTTGGGCGGCCACTCTATCATCATGCTATTACTGTTGAGTTTTGTAATATCCATGTCGCCCTGGACCGCCCAGCCATATATGGTCTTGCCACTTTTATTCTTGACGGTGCCCAGTTCTAGATATTCGCCTGCGGGCAGGGGTTGGCCGGTTTCTTCCTGAAATTCTCGTTTGGCTGCGTCCAGGGCCTCTTCGGTGTCGTTGAACTCGCCTTTTGGCAGCGTCCAGGCCCCTTTGTCTTTCTTTGCCCAAAACGGACCACCAGGGTGCACGATCAGCACCTCGACCCCACTTGGCTTTTTCCGATACACCAGCACACCAGCACTTTGTTTTGCCATAGTTCAGAGTATAGCGCGCTAGCCATCCAAGCTAAAGGTTGTATTGATACCCGCCCGCTGCAGATCTTCATGATAGGCAATAACCGCCTCTACATGCCCATTGTCGATCCGCTCATGGTCGCGAAGAACAGGAACAGCCCGACTCAGTGAAGTCACGGCGTTCATTTCGTAGCCCAGTGCCTCCAGATTTGCCCGTGCGTCTTCCTCGCGATCAAAGCCGACCGTCAGACTAACCGCCTGCAGCCCAACCTTCAACAGCACGTTAGCCCCCTCGATCTTGGATGCTCCGTTGGTCGTATTATCATCCCCTAGATGCACCAGCTGGCCACTTTCGTAATGACCTTCTATCAGCTCCTGGTGCGCACCATAGTGCAGCTTGTTTGGGTCTGGGACACGCTCCCACAGATATGACATGCCTGCCTCGTAAGCAGCCACCGCCATCGGGGCCGTGGCTGCTTGGGCCTTACCAAATACATGGTCAAACCGCGCATTAATCTCCATAAACCGTTGGGCATAACCAGCGATAGTATTACGAATAAGGTCCTGCTGCTGCTCGATAGGCATGCTGCCGTCCCTAATCCGACGCTGATCATACGAGAGCAGTGACCGCATGTTGTGGTAGTACGGTGTAACCCTGCCCGACTTCAGGGCAAGACCTCCCTCCGGAAAGCCCAGCACGCCGCGGTCAAACATGCCGACTATGTATTTCTCCTCATCAAATACTCGCTCCGTCATGCCGCCCTCCTGGTTTATGGCTATTATAGCTTAAGCGGCGATTGGCCCCATGGTGTCGGACGTTCGCCAGCGATGGTCACCTTGGTACATACCCTTCGTGGCTCGGTTGTAGTGCATGTAGGTCCTAAAGCCGGCATACAATGTAGAGAACTCACGGTAGTTGTGAGTAAAGCGCAAGACGTCAATCTGGCGAGCCATGTCAGCTTTTAGACCACGGTCGATAGATAGTTGAGTCATACGCACCGCCCACGCTTCTGAATTATGAGCGTCCTCGACAAAGCCTGACCGTCCCGGAATAACTTGCAGCGGCATGCCACCCCTCGCAGCTACAATGACCGCCTTGTTGTGCCAGATCCACTCCGAAACGCGGTTCTCGAACCCTTCACGCCTGGACGGCTGCAGACCGAACTCGGCCTCGTGCATCAGGACATTGATAGCCAGGTCGTCATGAGGAACGCGTACTACCTTTATATCGTCCTTGAAGGCTTGGTACTTAGTGGCGCGGGCATGCATGACCAACGCCAACATGTCATCACCGTCAGGGTCGTCAATAGACCCATTGCCAGCAATAACTAACGGCCTGATCTGGTCTTTTTTACCCTGGGCAATCATGATCTCTCTGTACCGAGCATAGTGTTCGAGGATAGAAGGATTGCCGTCTATATCTACCAGATTTTTGGCCGCATCAAAACGGGCCACAACCGCCATAAATGGTCGATCCCAATCCATCTCGGCCTGTGTCCAATCCTCGCGGTCCCAGTCTGTGGATGCCGGTATAACATCTGGTCTTCTTTCTGGTTTGCGCTGTTCACTGGTCTTAAGCTGGTCGTCCCAAAAATCGCGTTTTGCCATCCCCTCTTGCTCGGTAATTCTGCGGTTTAGGTCGTCACCCGCTTCAAAGGGTGCAGGCGCAAAACCCAAGGACGCTTCGGGGACAACGTCGGGCACAAAAGAGTCTACGGGATGAAAAAGATGCACCTGAGCACGCTCGGCCTTGCCCTCCCAAAAATACTTCCAAATCTGGTGCTGGATGGTGTTTGAGTCGGCCACAAGTTCGCGCCTGTTTTCGATATGACTCTGCCATATAGTGGGCATGCCGGGAGGCAAGAAATCGTACAGGCCATGTGGTTGCGGATCGTGCAAATACGCCAGGTCTACCTGGGCCAGCGAATTCCGCAGAGCTGGCTCTACCTCATCACGAATCCAAGCTTCATACACAGTGATACCAGCCCGAAATTCCCCACGAGTCATCTCCGGCACGGCAACTCCCTGGCTGTTGTTGTGCCAGTCTTTGGTCACCCTAAAAGCAGTCTCGCTCTCCGGCATCAGCGGCCATCGTTCGTCTACGCCCAGGTCACGGGACAAAGGCACACGGTTCATCAACCAGTACTGCACCCCGCCACCATTGGCCGTAGGATTTACATTACCAACGATCAATCCACGTGACTGGTCGGCTTCGGCCGCCACCCGCTCCAAGTCCCTGACTGCCCATGGTCCGATTTCTTCAGCAAAACGTACTCGGTCAGCAAAAGTTATATCGCTCTGCACGATAACCTCGCGCGTCTGAGTATCCAGTAATTTACGAGTGACATCTGTTGGATGAGAATAAGACACATAACGATCCGGATCGCCCGGATCAGGCACAGTGGTAGGCAGTGCTACCTGGCCCACTCTGGTAATAACGTCTTCTGCAGACACCAGGACACTGTTGGCAGCCTCCGTGCTTGCATGATCCCCGCTGTCTCCACTAGCAAATCTTTCGCCGGTTTCGGCATCTGGTATTGTCATTTTATTCTTTCGTTAGAACGTTAAGAGCTTTAAAACCACAAAAATGCGCAAACTGGTTATTAAAATAAAAGCCCCCTTGCCCAAAAGGACGGTGAGCTTACAAAGACAAAAAGCTTGTGTTATTCCTCCACAAGTATGATACACCCAATTACATAAGCTTAGTCTGTAAAATTGGTGCTAGACAAATGCCACAAACTGCAATGCTGGCAGTGGTAGACCCTTACGCGCGTACCGTGCTGCCACTCGGTCACCGTGGCGGTCGCCTCGGCTTGTTCCTTGGTATCAAAAGCCAGCTTGTCTGCACATGGCAGACTACTGCTTTGACTCTGGTCCGATTCCATCAATATAATCTTTACAAAAGCGCTCAAAAACAGCGTTAGTCCAGCCAAAGCCTGTTTGTGATGGATAGAGTCCCTTCACGGGTGGCTTGTCAGGAGACACAACATTGTACTTCTCCAAAAATACGCCGTGTTCTTTGTACCAATCTAGGTTGGTTTTGATCCATTTTGTAGCAATGCGCTTGGCATCTTCGTGGTAGCCATAGCGCTCCAACCCCTGCACCACAACCAGGTGCAATGGAGCCCAGCCATTCGGATAAGCCCACTGAGTGGGCACGGTGGGTATACCAGGCACTCGCTTGGCTAGTTGCGCCACATCAGTAGTCGCCAGGCCACCCTTGTTCTCGAACCGCTTTAGGGCTTTGACCAACTGTTCGGCTTCTTTTTTGGTGACCATACCGGCCCACATAGGAAAATAGGTAGCCAATGAGCTGACCGCACCACGTTTTTCTTTCTTAAAATCATAGTCATAATACAAACCCTTGAGCTTGCTCCACATCAGCCCGTCCATAACCCGCTTGCGATACTTGGCGGCATCCTGCCATTTGGTTACTTGGTCTTTTTTGCCAATCAATTCGTAATACTTGGCAAAATCCATTTCGTATTTATACAGCAGGGCGTTCAGATCTACAGGCACAAAGTGGAGAGCCTTGCGTCCAAAACGTGGCGTCATGTCCCAGCCGCTCTCGGCCTCGGCGATATCATGCAGATAATTAAAGTCGTAGTAACGGCTGAGGCCCTTGTATACCTGGCGAGCATGCGGCTTGCGCGTGCCCATCCATACGGTGTGATATTCGGCCTCGGCAACTTTGAGCATTTTGCCCAGCCACTTCTTGTCCATGTTGTAGGCCTCGTAGACGTCCCAAATAAAGCTGCTCAAAAACGGTGGCTGCGAGCGGCTAGTCAGATACAGGCGGGAGGCGTTGGGAATAATCTTGAACCGCTGGAATAAATAGACCAGGTCTTCGAGGATACCCAGCACCAGGTCTTTGTGCTCGGCGTCTAGCATGCCCTGCACCATAAAGTAGCTGTCCCAATAGTACAGCTCGTTATAGTCAAACTCGTGACCTTCTTCGTACGATGGCACCAGAAACGGCTTGGGCAGACCCACTAGACTTTCGTCGTCTTTGGGGTGATAGCGCTCCACTTTGTGCCAGTAACTGTGAATGTGATCCAGCGCCGGCAGCACGTCTTTGGCGGTTATGTTGTGGTCGCGCTTCAGCGGACCAAATTTTAATAATTTATCAGTAATACTAATCATTACTATTCAGCCTATAAGCCCTGAGTGTTAGCGTCAACCCACGTCATACATTTTCTTAACAAGTTAAGAAAATACTCGTGACAACATAAGCACATCAGTGTCTACCATGATTCATACTCTTCATCGATAGGAACAAGCTCGATCCTTGTCAGCTCCTCATCATTGTCGTCGATCGAGAAATCAATTTGTTTCCTCGCCCCTTCCGGGCTACCTTGCGCGTCGTCCACCTGCGATTCCATCGGCTCGTGCTCGCCCGTTGGCCCTTCAATACTCATACCCATAACTCCTGTTTCGGTACCTAGTATAGTACAACCCCTGGCCAGAAAAGCGACTCAGGCAAAGCTCAGGTTCGGAGCGTAAATTGAAATTGCAACCTAATGTAAAAAGGAGGCCCCATCATCAAAAAGAAACGTAAATCATTCGCACTCTTACCCCTTCCCGACTCTGATATTCTTGAAGCTTATCTGCGCAAAAATGCTTACAGCCGAGCAGATGCCAGACGCATCAAACGGCAGATGCGCAAGCTCTTCTTCGTCCACTAACCCTAGCGCCACGCCCTCGCACTGGCTGGTGCGAGGGCGTGGGCATCGGGCCATAAAACACGAGGCAGCATACCCCCTGCCTCGTGTTTTTAGTTGAGTACGAGCGTACCGAGTCCCAGGAAAACCAAGAAGCCCAAGACATCAGTTGCGGTCGTAATAAATATGGTTGCAGAAGCTGCTGGGTCTTTGCCTAGCTTGGTCATTATCAACGGCACCAAGGTGCCAAAGAACGCTGCCACTACCATGTTGACCACCATGGCCATGGCTAGCACGGCCGCAATTTTATAGTCGTGATTAAGGAAGATAACCACCAACGCCACCAACACGGCATTGATGAGTCCATTTATAAATGCAGCACCCATCTCGTTGCGCAAGGTCCGCGCCGCAGTCTTCAGCTCTATCTGCCCCAAAGAGATACCACGCACCAACACGGCCAGCGTCTGCGTAGCAGCATTACCACCCATGCCAGCAACAATGGGCATATAGACGGCTAGCAGCACGAACTTGCTGAGCGTCGCCTCGAACTGTCCAACCACAAAGGCCGCCAAAAAGGCGGTGCCCAAGTTAATAATCAGCCACTGGTACCGGTTGCGTACCTTGCGCTTGGTGCTGTCGCTGATACCTTCCTCTTGGCGAATACCGGCAAATTCGTACAGACTAGAGCTGTCTTTGTCTTGCATGATATTCAGTACGTCGTCGGAATAGATAATACCAATCACATCGTCAGCGTCGTTTTTGACAGCCACCTTAGAGTGCGGATGAGCCTGAAACATATGAATAACTTGGTCGTGGGTGGCAGCGTAACTAATAGACGGCAGGTGCTTTACATATTTGCCGATCAGTTCAGTTGTCCGGCCAAAACCCAGCTCGTGCCCAGGCAGAAAACCGGCCAACTTGCCGTCCTCTTTCTGCACAATAATAACTGGTGGACGACCAGTAGATTTTTCGTGTTGTTTGAACTTTCTAGCTACCTCGGCAACAGTGGCGCTAACCGGCACCTGCACGTAGTCTAGGGTCATCAGGCCGGCTGCGGTCTCGGCGTCAAATTCTAGCAACTTACTGAGCGAATCTTTCAGTTCGTGGCTGACCATTTGCAAGATCTTCTCGCGGCGACGCGGGGTCAGCAGCTGCAGCATGTCAGTTGCCTCGTCTGGATCTACCGCTTGCAAGATGTCTACCAGATCTTTGTCGGGCACATGCATCAGAAGGTCTTTGCGCACATTGGGGGTCAAAGAGTGCAGCAGCACAATACGTTCGTGCGGCTTGAGGTCCAAGAACAGTTCTGTCCGCTTGTCTTTGTGGAACAATATCTCGGTAATAACCTTAGGAGTAAGCGAGGTGATCTGAATACTAGACAGGTCGTTCAGCGACGGAAGTTTTGATTTGCCAAATAATTTCATAAGTTTTGATCTTCATGCTACGTACTGTAGTCAGGGTAATACAAAATCTAGCTTTTAGCCAGATATAGGAATAAAGGGACAGAGTAGTAGCGTGGGTGAGGTGATTGGATGGTGAGAGGCCGTCGCCTTCGTCAGAAGACCGAACCTCTCACCATCCATATCTCAGGCGCTCGCCTGCACGCCTCGGACTAGCCCGAGCAGTGCCTGCAGTCCGTGAACCGCGATCATGAGTGCCTTGCAGCCCAGAGCCACGAGGGCTACCGTCAGAACGACGACAGCCACAGCGGGCGAGATGATTATGGCTAGCACGCGCAGGGGCCAGGCCACATGTTGGTGCCAAGCGGCCAAGACGTCGTTCATGGCGTGACCGGAGGCCAACCAGAACAGGCTGAGCCCGATAAGGATGCCCGCGGTCATGCGGTGACCTCGTCGCGCCGACGGTTGATGGCCTTCTTGAGATCTCGTCCGAGACCCCAGACCAGCATGGACACGCCGTACAGGACCAGCCCCACGAAGACGACGACCACCACGAGAGGTGCGAACACCGCCGTCAGGATGACGACGGGGATGGGCAGTGACCGCTCGAGCTCGTTGATCTCGCCGACTACCTTGTTGGCAGCCCACAGCCAGATCAGTGCGCCGATTACGAAATGCCAGAACATGTTTATTCCGCCTTCTAGTCGTACTACTCTATCGAATGTACACGAAACTTGTATAGCTACGAGTAACAGATATAGTATATCATAAAACTGCAAAAATATCAATATACTCAGTAACCTGAATCACGAAACTCACCACCCCCGCTGTAACAACTGGTATCCCAGGAGCACCCTAGTGTAGTGCAGGGCGTAGCCCTGCACAGACCTCGGGAACGAGGTCTGTAGGTGGAGGTGCTGTTTCAG